>Ga0207933_1000232_pt1 | contig 58359 bp, 62 predicted proteins | sample NGESurdeep092012_4_FD_184488 | JGI IMG/M metagenome (GOLD analysis project Ga0207933, IMG submission 184488) | Arctic peat soil microbial communities from Barrow, Alaska - NGEE Surface sample F53-3 deep-092012 (SPAdes) | ecosystem: Environmental > Terrestrial > Soil > Wetlands > Peat ...
CAAACTATTACAAGCAAAAACCATGCTAAACTATGGTAGCACAACATCTTTTTTTATTTTATTTTCTAACCGCACAACAGGTTAATGTTAATGGATATGTAATAGGAAAAGAAAATTGTGACACCGATGATACAAAAGATTATTGGCTTATTGATTTTAACTATGATCTAAATACACCTCAATATGGAGATACATTAATATTAAATGGAATAACTTATACTAATGTAATTAAAACAAAGGAATTAGATAAGAAACTTAAACAAATAGGATTAAAAGTTTTCATAGATTTTAAAACCATTACATCGAATAAAATAGAAACAACAGGCTGTAACGTAACTATGCCTGTAACTTATACACTAAAAGAAATTTTTATTATTTATCAAGGAGAAATCCGCTAAAAATATTTTATGAAATGTGTAATGGATTAGTAATTAAAAAGATTATTAAATGATAACTCATGAGACATCTATACTTCATCTTATTATTATTTTCATTTTTCTATTCAATCGTTTTTGAAGCCTGTAAAAGAGAACCTTATTCGCCCGATTACAATGAGGCTAATGGATATGTGATAGGAAAAGAAAATTGTGACACTGATGATACAAAAGATTATTGGTTGATTGATTTCAGCTATAATCAAAATACACCTCAATACGGGGATACTTTAATATTAAATGGAATAACTTATACCAATGTAGTAAAAACAAAGGATTTAAATCAGGGTCTTAAATTAATTGGATTAAGAGTAGTTATAGATTTTAAAACCATCACTTCAACTGAAATAGAAACAATAGGATGCAATGTTACCAATCCTATAACTTATAAATTAAAAGAATTATTTATTATTAATCAAGGAGAAATCCGCTAAAAATATTTTATGAAAATTATTTCTACACTATTACTATTAATTGCTACATGTTTAACATCTATTACCAAAGCACAAATTCATGCCAGAGATGACACCTTTTCAAAAGGTGTCATCTCTCCGACACTATCGGGATTATACGGTTACTGTATCTTTTGGAATCACTTCATTTCTAAAAACCACCATTCCGTCAAAAACATCTACCAATACCGGTTTTGTTTTATCAATACTCCCACCCAACAATTTTTTACTTAGCTGGTTCACAATTTGTTTTTGTATCAACCTTTTTAACGGCCGTGCACCAAACTGCGGATCGAAACCATTTTCTGCAAGATAATCCAACGCGTAATCTGTAAACTCAAGTGTAACGCCACTTTTAGCCAAAAGTTCTTTAAGGTCATTCAATTGGATCCTGATAATTTCCCTTATATCATTTATCAACAAAGGCTGGAACATGATTACTTCATCAATGCGGTTTAAAAATTCCGGCCTTATAGTTTGACGTAACAATTCCATCACTTGTTGTTTTGTTTTGTCAACCACTTCTTCTTTATTTTTATCAGTAACATTTTCAAAAGCAGCTTGTATCAATTGGCTTCCCATGTTGCTCGTCATGATGATAATAGTATTCTTAAAATTCACCACGCGGCCTTTATTGTCTGTCAGCCTTCCATCATCTAAAACCTGTAATAAAATATTGAAAACGTCAGGATGTGCTTTTTCAATTTCATCTAATAAAATTACACTATATGGTTTACGCCTAACAGCCTCCGTTAGTTGCCCACCTTCTTCATATCCTACATATCCCGGAGGGGCACCCACCAACCTGCTAACAGAATGTTTTTCCTGGTATTCGCTCATATCAATCCGTGTCATCATGCTATCGTCATCAAACAAATATTGAGCTAATGCTTTTGCCAATTCTGTTTTACCTACACCGGTAGTTCCAAGAAAAATAAAGGAACCAATTGGCTTTCTTGGATCGTGCAAACCGGCGCTGCTTCTGCGAACAGCGTCAGCTACTGCCTCAATTGCTTCTTCCTGCCCGATCACTCTTTTATGCAATTCATCTTCAAGATTTAATAATTTATCCTTTTCTGTTTGCAACATTTTATTGACTGGAATTCCGGTTGCTTTGGCAACGCTCTCAGCAATATCTTCAGCATCTACTTCTTCTTTTAATAAACGCTTTTCGTTGAGCTCTTCTAATTCAACATTGTATTCTGCAATTAATTTTTCCTGGCTTTGCAATTTGCCATACCGAATTTCTGCCACCTTTCCATAATCACCCTCACGTTCCGCTTTTTCTGCAGCCATTTTTAAATTCTCCATTTCTGCTTTGGCATTCTGCACTTTTTCTACCAGTTCTTTTTCCTGTTGCCATTTGGCTTTGAAAGTATCACGCTCAACAGATAGGTTAGAAATTTCTGTATTTAATTCTTTTAATTTTGCATCATCCTTTTCTCTTTTTATGGCCTCTCTTTCTATTTCCAATTGTCGAATCTGCCTTTCAAGATTGTCCAATCCTTCGGGCATTGAATTCATCTCCAGCCTAAGCTTGGCGGCACTTTCATCAATCAGGTCAATTGCTTTGTCTGGCAAAAAACGATCGGTTATATAACGGTTAGATAATTCAACAGCCGCAATAATCGCTTCATCTTTAATACGCACATGGTGATGCATTTCATACCTTTCTTTCAAACCCCTTAAAATTGAAATTGCATCTTCTACGCTTGGTTCATTCACCATCACTTTTTGAAACCTTCTTTCGAGTGCTTTATCCTTTTCAAAAAACTTTTGATATTCATTTAAAGTAGTTGCACCAATTGCCCTGAGTTCGCCGCGTGCAAGCGCCGGTTTTAAAATATTAGCAGCATCCATTGCGCCTTCTCCGCCTCCGGCTCCAACTAAAGTATGGATTTCGTCAATGAACATTACTATTTCACCATCACTATCGCCGACCTCTTTTATCACGGATTTTAATCTTTCTTCAAACTCACCCTTGTATTTTGCCCCTGCAATCAAAAGCCCCATATCCAGCGCATAAATTATTTTTGATTTTAGATTTTCAGGTACATCGCCGCTAATGATTCTGATAGCCAAACCTTCTACTATGGCTGTTTTACCAACGCCAGGCTCACCAACAAGTATAGGATTATTTTTTGTTCTCCTTGATAAGATATGAAGCGTTCTCCTGATTTCTTCATCACGCCCGATAACCGGATCTAATTTATTGCTTCTTGCTAATTCGTTTAAATTTTTTGCATATTTATTAAGTGCGTTAAATTTTGTTTCTGAAGTTTGTGAGGAAACAGTCGATCCTTTTTTCAAATCTTTTATCGCAGTAATTAAGCCTTTTTCTGTAAGCCCTGCATCTTTCAAAATTTTAGCTGCATTATCATTTCCCTGCACGATTGCTAACAACAAGTGTTCAACACTTACAAACTCATCGCCGAAAGTTTTTAAGCTTGAAGCCGCACGCAACATTACATTATTCATGTCGCGGCTGATAACCTGCGCAGGTTCGCCAGAATTTAGTTTAGGAAGTTTTTTTAAACTTTCATCTACTTTAGTTTCAACAAAATTTACATTAACATTATTTTTTTTCAAAAGAAAATCAACTGGGCTATCATCATCTGTAAGCAATGCCTTCAGCAAATGTTCTACTTCTATGTTAGGATTTTTTTCATTAAAAGCCAGTTGCTGCGCTTTTTGAAAAATTTCCTGTGATTTTATGGTTAAATTATTTGGATTCATATAAAGTTATTATTTTATAAATTTAAACTTTAAGTGCAAATATTAATCCAACTCTAAAATTCGAAATTATGTCGCATTGCCGCCGTTACTCCTGCCTGAAATGCAGCCTGACATTTATTTTCATGCTATTTTTACAGTTTTCTTTTGCTCAAAATAAATTTGAAAAAGCAGATATTTGGTTGAAAAATAATGTTCACAACATGGGCGGCAGAGCAGTACTTGTAATTCTTAAGGATGGAAAAATAATATATAACCATTCCGAAAATAATCTTTCCAATATTCAAAAAGCTTCTTTAAAATTTATTGCTAAAAGGTAGGGAAAAGATAAAAATGAAGCGGTAAAGGATTTCACTTTTTCCACCCTCGAACCGATTGCAAGTTGCAGTAAATGGCTAAGCGCTGCACTTGTAATGACATTTGTTGATGAGGGAAAATTACACCTTGATGATACAGTAGGAAAATTTTTACCTATTCTTTCTAAATACCAAAAAGGAAATATTACTATAAAGGATTGCCTTGCACACCTTACAGGCATAAACGGCGGAAACCTGAAAGAATCAAGGCAACTTATTTCTGAAAATCAAACTATGGACGAGGTAATTAAGAAAATAGCATTACAACCGATGGAAGGCAAGCCCGGACAGGATTTCCATTACAGCAGCATTGGTTTGCAAATTGCTGCCGCTATTATTGAAAAAATAAGTGGCCAGGATTTTAAAACTTTATTCAATGAAAGAATTGCGTTTCCATGCGGTATGAAAAATACTGATTTTGGATCGGGAAAGATACCATTGGCTGCGGGCGGAGCCATTAGTACGCCCGAAGATTATATTCATTTTTTGCAAATGATTTTACAAGATGGAAATTATGATGGCAAACAAGTGCTTTCAAAAGAAAGTATCATAAAAATGGAGCAAGATTATACAAAAGGTGCGCGAGTGTCTTATACTCCGGATGAATCCGGTACTTTAGATTATGGCTTGGGCGAGTGGATATTAGAAAATGGAAATGGGCGCGCAAATGTAATATCCAGCCCCGGTTTATTTGGAAGTTTTCCATGGGTAAATAATAAAAAGAGGTACGCTGGATTTTTATTTGTTTTGAACATTAATCAAAAAGGAAGAGAGCAAAAATATGATGAATTGCAAAAGATTGTAGATGAAGAGATAGGAAACTAAAAACGCCTCGTGCAACAAAGAAAGTATTTTTGCAATTCTGAATGACAACAATAAACAGAAATACTGAATTTGTAAAAACAACTGCCCGTTCACTGGGTTTTGACTATTGTGGAATTGCCAAAGCCGAAAAGCTTAATGAAGATGCAAAAAGGCTTGAGTCCTGGCTGAATAAAGGATTTAATGGACAGATGGATTACATGAATAATTATTTTGACCTTAGGATTGATCCGTCAAAATTAGTTCCCGGCGCCAAATCTGTAATTACATTATTGTTGAATTATTTTCCTTCTCAACAACAAAATCCAGATGCTCCTCAAATTTCAAAATATGCTTATGGAAAAGATTACCATGAAGTAATAAAAGAAAAACTCAAATTTTTTCTGCAAACATTAAAAGATAATATTGGTGAAATTCATGGGCGCGGTTTTACAGATAGCGCTCCGGTTTTGGAAAGAAGCTGGGCGGTGAAAAGTGGATTGGGATGGGTTGGTAAAAACGGAAACCTCATTACAAAAAAATCAGGGTCATTTTTCTTCATCGCTACTTTAATAACTGATCTCGAATTGCTGGCTGATTATCCTTTTGTAAAAGATTTTTGCGGAAGCTGCACAAAATGTATTGATAATTGCCCAACTGAAGCGATACTTCCTGGTAAAGTAATTGATGGGAGCAAATGCATTTCTTATTTTACTATCGAACTAAAAGAGATGCTGATTCCGGAGGAGATGAAAGGCAATTTTGAAAACAAAATGTTTGGCTGCGATATATGCCAGGATGTGTGCCCATGGAACCGTTTTTCAAAACCAACTAATGAAATTGCATTTACTCCTTTAAATGAAGTGTTGAATTTCTCTAAAAATGATTGGGAGGAATTGACGGAAGAATCATTTAAAATTATCTTTAAAAAATCTCCGCTAAAACGCGCAAAATTTGAAGGGATAAAAAGAAATTTAAAATTTTTGGATTAATATCAACCAGTAGATAAGGCTAGGAAGGGTTTAAAGTTTTCCAATATTTTTTCTTTATAATTAAATAAAAAGGCAGGTTATTTGTTGGTTTACTGGTGTGGGGAACCTGGAAATTTTTATGCATTCGATTTTCTAAAATTTATTTTTTTTGGAATAAAATATTTGCCTGTATTCCTATATAACTATAATGCATTTTACTGTATAATCCTTTGTTAGCAATATTTGTAGGGCTATAATAAAAATCAGGGCCAATCGTAAGAGGCATTTTTTCTTTTGCAAATAGCATTACTGAAAAACCGGTATGTAAGCCAAATTGAGTTTTATGTAACAAGGAATTGTCTTTATAATATATTCCGGGATTAGATTGAAATTGTAATGCATTGCTGCTGATCAATTCTGAAATATTGATTCCGGCATTCCAAAATATAGGAACATTTTTATTTCTATTTACCCTGAAATTAATTGTTATAGGAATTTCCAAAAAATGAAACTGATTCCGGTAAGAACTTAGGCTACTATCAGCGCTGTAAAAATTAGCAGAAGGATTCAATGACAAAATATTACCTGGTGTAACAATCCTACTTCCAACTTTATTTACAAATGAAAAATATTGGTAAGAGATTCCGAATGAGATTTTATTTTTATCAGAAATATTCTTTTCTAAAAATAAGCCTACATTCAATGATGTGGAATTTTTTATTTCAGAAGGATGAGGATAGTAAACCGGAATGCCACCGCTGGTTATATTTCCGTAAGTATATAAGTAGTTTTTTTCTATGGAATTTTTATTTATGGCTGAAACCCCGCCGGTAAATGTGACACCAAAATTCCATGGATGGGTTTCATTTTTCTTTTGATTTTTTTTAGTTAACGAATCTTTTACCGGTGCAGTTTCTTTTTTTATGTTTGGTAATTTAGATTGATCCTTTAAACTATCATTTTTGTCTTCTTTTTGTAGGCTGGCAGTTTCCTCTTTAATATTTGTTTCTACTGTTACTTCTTTTTTTGTAGCAGAAATGTTTTTATTTTTTGTGTCAAAATAAGTTTCTTTATTTTTTGCCTGCTTGTCCGGTAGGGAAGTTGGTTTACTGGCTGTGCTTTTATTTTTTGTAATTTTTGAATAATTAATTGTTAGCTTTTTTGAGCTAATAGTATTTTTTTCAATGGAGTTACTTTTAATTTTTGAATTATTAGGTATAATGCTTGCTGTATCTGGTTTTGAAGAAATTACCTTATCAATCATTTTTTGGTTCAAAGAAGAATCGATGTTATTTGTGGGTTTACTGCCTTTTTTTAGAATACTGGCAATGGGCTCATTTTTTTGTTGATTATTTGTTTTAGAATTAATAAACCAAAATCCACCCAAAGAAAGGAATAGCAGAAAAAAGATAATTATAAAAATGGGCCTTCTTTCTTTATTTTTTTTACCGATATGTTTTTCAATATTTGGCCAAACAGAATCGGAGGGAGCGATTTTTAAATCGCCCATTTTCTGTTGAATATCTTTTTCAAAATTATTTTGTTCCATAATTCCCTTTTTGTTCTTTTAATGATGCTTTTTCTATCCATTCTATTAAAATAATCCTGGCTCTTGCATATTGCGATCTTGATGTCCCTTCGCTGATACCCAGCATTGACGCTATTTCCCCGTGTTTGTAACCTTCTACAGCATAAAGGTTGAAGATGGTTTGAAAACCGGTCGGTAATTGCCTTATTAGTTCCGCAAGCTCTTTCGCGTGCAAATCCACAGAAGGGTTTTGTGTTGAAACAAGATGCAAGGGCATTTCATCAAAAGAAAGATCGTATCGATATTTTTGATTAGTCTTCAGGTAATTTAATGCGGTATTTACCATTATTTTTCTTATCCATCCTCCTAATTCCCCATCGCCTTTAAATTGTTTTAATCTTGTAAATACCTTTATAAATCCTTCCTGCATCACTTCTTCCGCATCATTTATACTTTTAGTATACCTGAAACACACGCCTAGCATAGAAGGTGCAAAATGCCCATACAACTTTTTTTGAGCCTCAGGGTTTAATTTTAGGCAGTCTTTCAATAATTGATGATAATCCATTTCTTCCATCGCAATACGTTGACAATTAGAAATTCAATTTCGTTGCATTTAAAATATTTTTTTTATTGGGCTAACTTTGCCGCCTCAAATTAAAAATATTAATCGTTATGACTCTTCAGGAAAAAGATGAAAAATATATCTGGCACCCTTATACCCACCAAAAAAGCATGTTGCCAGCGGTTCCTATTGTAAAAGGGAAAAAATCTTTGTTGATCGATGAAAACGGAAATAAATACATTGACGGCATAAGTAGCTGGTGGGTCAATATTCATGGGCATGGGAATAAATATATTGCTAAAAAAGTCTATGAACAAGCCAGGAAACTGGAACAGGTAATATTCACCGCTTTTACGCATGAGCCTGCGGTAGAACTTGCCGAAAAATTGCTAAGTGTTTTGCCGGGAAATTTTTCAAAAATATTTTATACTGATGATGGTTCCACTGCTACAGAAGTGGCTATTAAACTTTCTCTTCAATATTGGAAAAATGTTGGAAATAATAAACGAACTAAAATACTTGCTTTTCATAATTCTTATCATGGGGATACTTTCGGAGCTATGAGCGTAAGTGAACGCGGCATTTACACGGCTGCTTTTGAAGATAAATTATTTGATGTGGGTTTTATTGACACGCCGAATGGAAATAATTTTGACCAGCTGAAAAATGAAATTGAAAAGTACAAAGATCAATTCGTTTGTTTTATTTATGAGCCTTTGCTACAGGGAGCTGAAGGCATGAGAATATATCAGCCAGGGGATTTGAACGAATTACTTCATTACCTGAAAAAAGAAAAAATAATTTGTATCGCTGATGAAGTGCTCACCGGATTTTACCGGACGGGCAAATTTTTTGCAGGAGATTACATGGAAGAGAAAGCCGATATTATTTGTTTGAGCAAAGCGCTGACCGGCGGCACGATGGCTTTAGGGGTAACTGCGTGTACGCAGAAAATCTATGATGAATTTGTAAGCGATGATAAAACCAAAACTCTTTTTCATGGCCATTCATTCACAGCTAATCCACTTGCCTGCGTTGCTGCAATCGCCAGTTTTGAACTGATTCAAAAAAAGGGATTTTTAAAAGGAATTAAAAATATTATTTCGCAGCATCAAAAATTTACCAAAAAACTTCATGCGTTTCAAAAGAAAAATTTTATAAAAAATGTCCGCCAAACGGGAACCATTCTTGCTTTTGAAATCTGTACCGCTGATAAAGATGATTACTTAAATAATATAAGCACAACTTTTACTCCTTTCTGTATGAAACGTGGTGTTTACCTGCGTTCTATGGGAAATACAATTTATATTTTACCGCCATATTGTATCACATCCAAAGAATTGAAAAAAATATACTCAGTGATTGTTGAATTCCTCAAAAAGCATGTAAGCGAAAATCCGTTCACTTAATTTTCGGCTGCTTTTCTTAAATCATCTAAGGCTGATTCATATTGGGTACCAGAGAATTTATCAAAAAAAATCCCTTCAATTCTTTTCCATGGATACCAACCCAAATCAATGTTTACATCCCAGGTCAATTGCGTTTGATTGTTCTCTTTTGGTATAAAGAGAAACAGATAATTTACCTTGGTGGAGGAACCGGATTCCACGTCAACTATAATTTTGTTTCCTGAAGTGTCCACCAGGTTTAGTGTAATATTTTTTCCTTTATTATCTTTTAAAGAAACCGACGAAAGAAAATTTTTTGAAGGAGGGTTTTGGGTAATTGTGCTGTTTGAATCTTTAAAAGCCGGGTACCAGTTTTTCCATTCGTCAAAGTTTGTAATTAGATTTTTTACTTTATTGCGGGAGGCGTTTATGTCTACTGATTTGGGAACGGTTACTTTTGTTGGAAGGAGCAACGCCAGCAAAAAAATAATTATAAAAACTGAAACTATAAAAATGATAAATCTGAAAATATTCATATTTTATTCCCATTTAAAAACTTTAATTGCTATCGCATAAACTACAATTCCCCACAATAATAAAATACCTATTTCCCACCTTTCGTCCCATAAATTATTTCCTTCGAAAGCCACGGCGCGTAAGGCATTATTAAGATGAGTAAGTGGCATTGCCTGTGCTGTCCACCTCAGCCATTTTGGGAAAACATCTATTGAAAAAAATGTACCTCCAATTAAAAATTGTGGTAAAGTTATAATGTTGGCAAAAGGTGGAATCGTGCTGTCGTTTTTTGCAATTCCACTTACTATAAATCCCATTCCCATAAAAACTACCAGGCCGATAAAACTTAAAATGAGTAACTCTACAAATGTTTCAAATCCTTTTATTAAAGTAAAATCAAACAAGTACCGCCCTAAAAGAATTATAACTACTGCAGTGAGCATCTGAAATAAAACCCTGCTCAGCATTTCGCCTAGAATAATATAAGTCCGGCTAATGGGGGTTGCAAAAAATCTTTTCAAAACCAATGTATTCCTTAAATTAAAGAACATGAAAGCCACGCCAAAAACACCGGATGCCAATAATGAAAATCCCAATTGCCCCGGTAATATAAAATCAATTGTTTTGTATTTTCTAATTACAGCTATATCTCTTGGAAAATCAAAGTCAAACGTAGCAATTGCTGGCCTTTCGGGGTACTTTTCATTACTGAGTTTATTAATAATACTTTCAACCAAAGTTTTAAATTGGGGCCATTGATCATTGCTGGAAGTAGTACTTTTTATTGTGAAAATATAAGGCGGATTCGCTTTCGGGTTTTTCTGAATATTTATAACACCAGCGATTTTACCACTTTCTAAATCCTTTTCTAATGATTTTTGATCAGGGTATTTTTTAATAATAACTCCTTTTGAATTTTCTATAGCTTTAAATAATTCATTGGTAGTATCCGCAGAATTATCAACAGCGATTTTATAGCTGCTAAATGCTCCGTTGTTACCCATAAAGCCAAAAACCAGGATAAAAATGAAAGGAAATGCAAACCCAAAAACGACTGCGGATGGGCTTCTGAAAATAGCGTGTAAACTGGCTTTCGTGATTGCTAACATTGCCCTTATCTGACTGTATGGCCTCATTAATATTTTGAATTTAATGCCGCAAAACTAACCGTGAAAAAATAAATGTTGCAAATAATTTTAAACTTAGGGACAAATGGCGTACATTTGTATGACAAAAGGCGGGTTATGAAAAATAAAAAGAAATACACCGAAGACGAATTAAAGCCTTTGATGGCTGAAGAGCCGATGGTCATTTATGGGTTAAAGAAAAATTATTCTTCCCTGAACCATTTTAATTTTACTGGTTTTAAAAAAATCGCTGATAAAGTAGATTTCACTCAAAAAGAATGGGCAGATATTCTTCATATTTCTGAAAGAACTTTGCAAAGATATGCGCATGATAACGGTTCTTTTAATACGGGTGTGATTGACCGCATTCATCAAATAAATAAAGTTTTTGACCGTGGCAAGGAAGTTTTTGGAAGCTATGAAAAATTTAATCTTTGGCTTCGTGGCGATCCTTACATGCTTGAAGGGCAATTATCATTACATTCGCTTGCAAGTTTTGAGGGCATAAATAATGTGCTTACTCAAATAGGAAGGATAGAACATGGAATTTTTGCATGATAGTATATAGAATAACTAACGAAACATATAAAAACGATATTTCCGGAAACGGAGCTGCGTTATTTGGCTCACGATGGAATTCAAAAGGAATTCATTTATTGTACACCTCTCAGTCTATTTCTTTAAGCATTTTAGAATCTTTAGTACATTTAAAAAGAAAAGAATTTCCTTCTACTCAGTATCTTATACATATCAAATTGCCAGAGGAAAATGAAACTCCGGAGATATCTTATAAAAAGATTAAAAAAGGCTGGCACACAGAATTAGAATATACTCAATGGATTGGTGATCAGTTTATCCAAAACAAACAAAGCCTTCTTTTGAAAGTACCTTCCGTTATTGTGCCGCAAGAAAGTAATGTCTTATTAAATCCACTTCATGTTGAATTTAAAAAAGTAAAAATTGTTACTGCTGAATTGTTGGAATTGGACAAAAGATTGATTGAATATTAACACAACTATGAACAAACTTTTTTTAATAACCGGGGGGAACATTGGCGACAGAAAAAAAAATCTGGAAACCGCCGCTGTACTAATTAAAAGACGAGTTGGAAAGATTACAAAACTTTCGAAAATTTATGAAACCGAAGCGTGGGGAAATAGAGATCAACCTGCATTTTATAACCAGGTTCTTGTAATAGAAAGTAAATTTTCGGCCTGGGAAATTCTTACTGCTATTTTAAAAATTGAAGAAGAAATGGGAAGAAAAAGAACCGTAAAAAATGCTGCCAGGATTATCGATATTGATATTTTATTTTTTAATGAGGATATAGTAAACGAACAAAATTTGGTGATTCCTCATCCGGAGATTGGTAACAGGCGGTTTGTTTTATCGCCTTTAAATGAAATTGCACCGCAAATGTTTCATCCCGTTTTAAAAAAAACAATTCGGCAGTTATTATCAGAAAGTAAAGATCAATTGAAAGTAAATCCGGTTAGCTGATATTCGCACTTTTTCCATTCATTTCAATTTCATTCTTCTAATTCAGGTTTCAGTTGTTATTTTTGAAAAAAGATTTTATTATTTTAAGTTAGAGAATGAAATATAATTTCATCACGATTGAAGGGAATATTGGCGCTGGTAAAACTACGCTTGCTCATTTATTGAGTAAACATTATAACGCGCGGCTTATTCTTGAAGAGTTTGCAGAAAATCCTTTTCTCCCAAAATTTTATGAAAACAAGCAGCAGTATGCTTTTCCTTTGGAACTGTTTTTTATGGCTGAACGTTATAAACAATTAAAAGACCTGCTGCGGACAAAAGACCTTTTTCAGAATATTACTATTTCGGATTATCTTTTTACAAAATGCCTCTTATTTGCAAAAGTAAATTTGCCAGATCAGGAATTTATGTTGTATCAAAAATTGTTTGACATCATTAACCCACAGTTAATACAACCTGATTTACTGATTTACCTTCATGCTCCTATTTCTAAATTGAAGGAAAATATAAAGAAAAGAAACCGGCCTTATGAACTATCAATCAGTTCTGATTACCTGTTTTCTTTGCAGGAAACTTATACGCAATATATTCGCCAACACCAGATTAAAACTTTATTTATTGATGTTTCCAATGCTGATTTTTTAGGAAATGAAAAACATTTACAAACCGTTTTGGAAGCTTTGAATAAAGAATATGAAATTGGGCAAAATTATTTAATGCTGCCCTAATAATTTTTGTACATGCCACTAAAATCTGACCCGTTTGCTTCCGTAAAAGTTATTGAATACCGAAATTTATTGATTGGCCGTTTTGCATTTATTATGGGTTTAAGAATGATGGCAACATTGATTGGCTGGTGGATTTACCTGTTGACGAATGATCCTTTTGCAATTGGTTTGGTTGGACTATCCGAAGTAGTTCCGGCGCTTTCCCTGGCTTTGTATGCCGGCCATGTTATTGACCAGAGTGAGAAAAGAATATTGCTTTTAAAAGGGGTTATTTTTTATTTTCTGGCAGCTATTTGCTTAATTTTTGTATCCGGAAAATTTGTTGCCTCGCATCTTGGTAACCATTCAATTGCTATTTGTATATATTTTATAATCTTTTGTACTGGCATTTTCCGCGCATTTACCGGGCCGGTTTTTAGTGCAATTATCGCTTATATCGTTCCAAGGAATGATTTGCAAAATGCAACAACCTGGAGCCAGGGGACGTGGTTGTCAGCCTCCGTTACAGGGCATGCTACCGGTGGTTTTTTAATTGCAATAATGGGAATAACTGATACTTTAATTGTAGTTAGTTGTTTAATAATTATTTCTTTTTTCTTCCTGAAGAAATTAAAACCAAAACCAGCTTCAGTTGTAAAAGGAGTAACCCGTACCTGGGAAAGTGTAAAAGAAGGGTTGCGGTTTGTTTATAAAACTAAAGAGTTATTGTCCTCATTATCGCTTGATCTTTTCGCGGTTTTATTTGGAGGCGCTGTAGCATTAATTCCGATTTATGCAAGGGATATTTTAAAAGTTGGTTCTGAAGGTTTTGGAATTTTAAATGGCGCTTCAGACCTGGGTTCTATTTTAATAGTTATCATTCTTACTATTTTTCCCGCCAGGAAAAACCAGGGAAAAAAATTAATATTTGCCGTTGGTGGTTTTGGAATCTGTATCATCGTTTTCGGAATTTCAAAAATATTTTTATTGTCCTTTGGGGCTTTAATGATTTCAGGAATGCTTGATGGAATAAGTGTTGTAGTTAGAGGAACAATTACACAATTAAAAACGCCTGATAATATGCGCGGAAGGGTTATGAGCGTAAACTCGATGTTTGTAAATTCAAGTAATGAACTTGGCCAATTTGAAAGCGGTGTTACGGCAAAATTATTCGGTACGGTTCCGGCTGTAATTTTTGGTGGAAGCATGACTTTGCTGGTGGTTATTTATACCTGGTTTAAATCGCCTACTTTAAGGAAAATGCAGTATTAAGTATTATAGCGAGATAAAAAGAGGTTTGTGTTTTATTTCTTTTATTTTTAATTAGGTAAACATGTGCAATATTTTAACTACATATTCGTTTTACCGGTAGTTTTAAAATTCATTTTTTAAACTGAAACCTTTTTGAAAATCACTTGAGTCCGAATAAGTATCTTATTCGTAGCCCTGACTAAATGAAAAACCTTTTGAAAAATCATCTCTTGATTTTTACATTGCTCCTTTGTTTTGGCACTGCTAAAAGCCAGCAGGTTATAAGGCAGGTTTCCTGTTACGATTCTACATTAAAATACCAGGCAGATAGTATTAAAAAGGTAATGGCGGCGAAAGGTTTTATTGTGGTGAGAGAAGCTACAATGGAAATGGAAAGCGGTTATGAAATGCCAGTGATAGTCCCTCTTACGCAAGGAACATGGTATAATTTTGCTTTCATTGGCGACCACTCATCCAAATTGTATGAATTAAGAATGTATGATTACAACGAGAAACAAGTGGTATATGAAAAACATTATGGAGATGGAATGGAGAGCAATGTTATTGACTTTTCGTATATCCCTCAATTCACTGAATACCATATGATAAAACCTGTGCAGGTAAATAAAAAAAAGAAAGATGATATCTGCGGCTACATTATAATGTTTAAAAAAGTGAAATAATTTTTTACATTTCTTTCAACTTTCTTTTCTCCTCCCAAAATAAAAAAACGGATTTTTTCTTTGTTTACTGGCCGAAGTTTTGATAAAGTATTCTTAAACCAATATCTTTATCAATATCAAAAACAAATTACCTATGCGTATTATTTCAGCAACTATTATTGGGATTGCTTTTATAATTGGTCTTTTTCTAGTTGGGAAAGCTTATAAATACCGGTCAACAAGCCAGGAAACGATTACCGTTACAGGTTCTGCTGAAAAAGATTTTGTAAGCGATTTGATTGTTTGGAAAGGTACTTATTCAAGAAAATCAATGGAGCTGAAAAGCGCTTATGCGCAATTAAAAGATGATGAAACTGTGGTCAAAAATTATCTTTTAGGAAAGGGCATTCAGGCAAGTGAAATAGTTTTTTCATCCATAAATATTACTAAGGAATTTAATTACCTGACAGATGCAAATGGCCGATCGCAGGGGCAACAATTTTCGGGATACAACCTTACTCAAACTGTAAGAATAGAATCGCCCAATGTTGATAAGATAGATGCAGTTTCAAGAGAAGCAACCGAACTAATACAACAGGGAATTGAATTTAATTCGATGCCTCCTTTATTTTATTACACCCAACTCACCCAGATAAAAATGGACCTGTTAGCGAAAGCGAGCGCCGATGGTAAACAACGCGCTGAAATTATTGCAAAAAATGCAGGTAGCTCATTGAAAAAATTAAACAAGGCTAATCTTGGCGTATTCCAAATTACCGGGAAAAATACTGATGAAGATTACAGCTATGGCGGCACTTTCAATACTTCAAGCAGGGATAAAACCGGTTCGATAACTATCAGGATGGAATTTGCAGTTGATTGATTTTGGTTTGAATAGTAAACCCACAAATAAGGCCAATTTTTATTTTAGGCTTATCGTTATTAAAGAATATTTTTTAATTCTTTTTTTACCAATCTTAAATTGATAAAAATTGTCAATGTAAATAAAAGAAACGCTGTCATCCATACTCTCCAATCTAAAACATAAGAAAGTTTTGCAGCTTGCACAAAGGATAATTGCATGAATAATAAATGAAGAATTTCTGTAAGGATTAATGCAATAATAATAATAGATAAATATACCGGCAGCCAGGTTTTAGCCACACTATTTGCCAGCCATTTCGGAGAATAGCCTAGGGTGAGCAACAAGCGAAGATTGTCTTTGCTTTTTGCGATCATCAGTTGCAGGTAAAATGAAAATAACATCATTGCCAGCACGATTACCAAAATGCCGAATACGCCTAAAGCGCTTACGATATTTTGCAAAATACTTTTTACACGGCTGAATTTTACTTTGTCTTTATTGAGGTGGTAACCTTGCTGATCGAGGTATGAAATTAATTTAGGATTATTGGCATCTTTCGTTTTAATATAAACCCTGGAAGCATGTACAGCGGTGTCTTTCATAAAACGTTCGTTGCTCCAGCTCATAAATGATTTAGGCACCAGCAAAGAATTAATCCTGTCACTTAAAGCCACAATATTCCCTTTAAAATTTTGAGTTCCGTAAGGCCCGGAACATTCTAAAATAATATTTACAGAAGAAATAGTTTTTGGGGAAAGTTGTGGTAAACCTTGTGCTGGTGCAAACACGTTATACATTTCTAAAAAATCAGAAGAGAAAATAATCGGCACCGTTAATTGCCCGGGTTGCCAGGTAAAATTGGAAGGAACCGTATCAATGTAATTGTTGTTGATACTTTCTAAAAAAAGATCGGTGCTGAAAGGAATAATATCTCCGGCGGTAGCGCGCACTCTGAATTTATTGGAAATCAAAGGCGCTACTCCTTCAATATCAGGTTGCTTATTGAGATTCGCTAAATCTGCATTGATAAAGCTATTATCCTTTCCCATGTTATCATTGGTAATGGCTTTCGAAATAGAAATAAAATCGTAGCCACCACTTTTTCTCGGGCTGTTTTCCTGCAACAATTGTTGAATATTCACAAACATTTGCATCGATACCAACAACAGTAAAACGCCAATTCCCAATCCAAAATATCCAAGCCATTTTGAAAAAATATTTTTCCCGGAGATAATTAAGGGTTCGATATTTTTATAGGATAATGGCATTTTTTATTTAACTGATTTATAATTTTAGAAGGTTAGAATTGCAGTGAACAAACAAATAGTTTGAAATTTCATTTTGTTACAAATAAATTATTTTTTCATCTTTAAAAAAATCAAGAGGCTTAAGGTCTGCGAAGATCATGGCTGCGTTGCGTTTCGCGCATTCTTCATAAATGAGTTCCATTGCTTTTTTTCGGTTTTCTTCATCAAGGTGGCTGTAAGGTTCGTCTAATAATAAAAAATCAAACGGCTGCATTAAAGCGCGTATAATGGCGATGCGTTGCTGCTCACCGTAACTGCATTTTTTTAATTCCTGGCTCAGCTTATTTTCAATGCCAAGTTTTTTTGCCATTGCATCAATTTCTTCCGGTTTATGAAAAGGATTTAAAATTCTTTTTATCTCAATATTTTCTCTCACTGTTTGGTTTTCAAACAAACGAAGGTCCTGGAAAATGATGCTGACTTTATTTTGACGAAAAGAAGAAAAGTCTTCGGTTGAAAGTTTTTTTATATCGGTATCATCATAAAAAACGTATCCTGAAAAATCTTTTCTTAAACCATATATGAAATGAATTAATGAAGTTTTTCCGGTACCGGAAGGAGCTACAATGTGAAGATGTTCGCCTTTATTTATCGTAATGGTTTTCTCCCATACTCCTGAAGTTTTCCACTTTTCTTTTTCGATATAATCCGGCGTTACTTTTCGCAGTTCTATCCTCATTATTCTTCTTTTAGAAAAAATATTTTTATTTTACCGTATCAACAGGTGGAGCAACTAATAATGAATCCAGGCGTAGATTATTCGTGGATGTATCTGCTTTTTCAGACTCATGTATGGTATATAATTGATCTAAATAATTGCTAAGTTGCTTCAGGCTGTTTGTATCCTTATTTATTAAATTGACATCAGTTTGAAAAGTAAATCCGCCGTCGTTAAATTCACCGCCGGTTGAAATAATATTATTCCAAAAATTCAGGCTTTGGTCAATCATTGCTTTTCTGTTGGGTTTTTTATTGGCCACAGATGAGAATTGGGAAAGCAGTTTGTGAATGTCAAAATAAAAAGCAAACGGATGCCCGGAAAGCTGGTTGCTGAAATCAAAGGTGTTATTACTGCTTCCATTCAAATATTGATTGGCAAAGGACGAAGAATTACTTAGTGCAAAAACCTTATCGTTGATTTCATAATTAATCATGGAATCTTTTCCCATTTCACCGGTAGTTTTTTTAGCCGCGGCTAATATTTTGTCAAGGCTTGCTTTTTCTCCTACGCCGGAAGAAAACAGGTAATGAAAATCCGGATTTATTTTGCTGGAATCTTTGCTGATTTTCAAATCTGTAAACGCTATTAACCAATCGCCGTTGGTAGCTTTTGAAAAATCATCAAGGTTAAAACCCATTGGCTGTGTGTATGTATTTATTAAACCATCAACACCGGTTAATTTGATCATTTCTGTAATTCCTTCTGGCTTAAAATTCGCAGCCATCAGTCCGATAATATCAGTAGAGGGAATTCGCTTAATCATATCCATATTGATATTTTTGCCCATGTACTTTTTAACAATATCGGTTAATTCTTTACTTACGAATAATTTTTGAGAAACATCAATTTTACCATTTTCAAAATCAATAGTGTAAGTGCTTGCGTTGCCCTTCAGGAAAGCATCCAGTTTCAGCATTCCCAGCATTCCTAATGCACTGGAACTATTGATTAATGCATCGGTATTTTGGTAAACATGTATATCGCCGTTTTCTTTTAAAAGAGAAGCAAACTTTTCGTTTGTAGTAAGGGAACTATCAGTTTTTAAAGAGAATAAGTTTTTGCATAATGCAGTGAATTCTGTGCTTCTATCTGCCGGAGGTGTATTTTGATTATTGCCGCCATCTTCCGATTTGCCAATATGATATTCGCTGTTTCCCGGATTCATAATATAAATAAAATGGCCGTTATTCCATCCAACGACATTGTTTTCTTTTAATAAAAGCAGGCTGATATCACCATCTTTTGTTACTGTTTTATTTTCTGCAAAATTTTTATTGAACTCTGTAAAATCACTTTCACTTTTTATTTTTCCTTCTGCTGCAAAATATTTGCTCCCGTTATTACCCGCGGTAAAAAATACCAAACCATCTTCGAAATCAATCCCGCTGGCAGAAGGGTTTTCGAGAATTTTTTTACTCCATTCGCCCATGGAGGAATCAGAAATAGCTTTTTTATAAATAGCTGTTTGTTGAATTTCTTTCCAGGATAATTTATCTCCCAATGATTTAAGGTTTACCTGGGCTACAAAAATGGCATTCGCAGGAATCATCTTTCCAGCATCATTTTTTTTGCTGCAAGAAGAAAATAAAAATACTGCTACACTTATGAAACTGAGTTTTAAAAGATTTTTCATAAAAATATTTTTTGGTGGCTTATTTTTTATTTAAAGATTTTCGACTAAAATTAAGTTTAATTTATTAAACAGGTTTCCTTTAAAATTGAAGTGATAATTTATTAAAATATTTCAACAATTCATTTTGCGCAATTGTTTTTTGTTCCCCATTTCCAAGATTTTTTACCACGCAATTTTTTTCGGCTATTTCTTTTGATCCAATTATTACCACAGAACCAATATTTTTTTTCGTAGCGTATTTGAATTGTTTATCCAATTTTGAATTTTCGTAAAATAATTCGCAACTTATATTGTTGCGCCTTAATTGTTGCATTAGCTGGTAAGCATGCTTGCTTTCTTTATAGCCCAGGTTAAAAAATAAAACTTCGGTTGGCTGATATATATTTTCGGGAAAAAGATTTAGTTCTTCCATCACATCATAAATCCTGTCTAGCCCAAAGCTGATACCAACTCCAGGCATATCCGGAACTCCAAATAAGCCGGTAAGGTTGTCATATCGGCCGCCGCCGCCTATACTTCCCATTTTTACATTTTTTGCTTTTACTTCATAAATAGTTCCGGTATAATAATTAAGGCCCCGGGCTAAAGTAAAATCAACATTAATTGTTTGTTTACTGTCTTGGTTTATAGAATTTTCGAGGTAATCCAGAATAAATGTAAGCTCTTCAATACCTTTTTTTCCTGCTTCTGATTTTCCAACAATTGCATCAATCTGTTCTAATTTTTCAGAATTGGAACCATTAATATTGGTGTATTTTTCAATTAAAGAAATATTATTTTCTGAAAAACCAGAACCGGCAAGTTCTTCTTTTACTTTTTCGATTCCAATTTTATCGAGCTTATCGATTGCAATGGTTAGCGCATTCATATTTTCAACAGAACCGGTAATTTCAGCAAGCGAGTAAAGAATTTTTCTGTTGTTAATATTTATGTCAGTTTCAATTTTTAGTTTTTTAAAAACATCCGTGTAAATTTCCACAAGTTCTGCATCGCTTATTAAAGAAAATGTTCCCGCAATATCTGCATCGCATTGCAGGAATTCCCGGTAGCGTCCTTTCTGTGGCCTGTCAGCACGCCAAACTGGTTGAATCTGGTACCGCTTAAACGGGATGGTTAATTTTCCTGAATTCATCGCCATATATCTTGCAAAAGGGATTGTAAGGTCATAACGCAAGGCTCTTTCCGTAATGTCTTTATTATTTTTCCCCAAAAGGATTTGTTCAAAATTCAATAAAGCGTTTTCTTTTTTTGCGGGATTATCAAGCCCGTTGTTTAAGATTTTAAAAATTAATTTATCACCTTCATCTCCGTATTTTCCCAAAAGGGTTTCCAGGTTTTCAATCGAAGGCGTTTCCAAAGGTTCAAAACCATATAATTCAAAAATATTTTTAATAATTTCGATAATGTATTTTCTTCTTCGTAGCGTATCGGCAGCAAAATCCCTTGTTCCCTGGGGTAATGATGGCTTCATAATTTTTTCCTTCAATCTTAATTATTTTTTTGGCAAAACTATTATTTAATTATTGGAATGTTTATTGTTTAGGTTTTAAGAGTTGCTTGAAAGTTTAAACTTGAATTGCATGCCTGGTATGGAAAATCATAAATAGCGCATCTTTATCAAAAAGATATAATGTATTAACAGTTTTGTAAGAGCTTTATTTTTAGCACCAGCGTCTTCTGATTATTAATACTAAAATTACGATTGAAATAAATAAGTCATAGTAAATAGTAAATTATGGGAATTTCTCTATTTTATTTTATCTTGCCAATCGTCTTAAAAAAATAATATGAGCCTGGAGGAATTTGAAAATACAACAGATAGAAAAACCAAACGGTATATTATCATGAGAAGTATTACGGATTTGGGAATGGGCTTCATCTATTTAGCTGTTGGAATTGTTGTTTTATTTGCGAAACAATTTCATTTTAATAATGAATTTACAGTTGGTATTTTAGCTAAAATTTTTGCAGCGATGGTGATTATTTATGGTTCCTGGAGGGTTTATAGGGGAATTAAAAAAAAATATATAAGATAATGATGTGGGAAAATGAAATAGGAAAATCAAAAAGCGCATCTTTTATGCTCGCTTTGTTACTTATTTTTTTTACAAGTTGCCATCAAAACGTAAGAACTGATACAGATACTGTAAATAGTGGAACTATTCATATTAGCGTAGATGAAAGTTTTAAACCAGTTATTGATTCACAAATCCAGGTTTTTGAAGCGTTGCATCCAAAGGCAAAAATTATTGCGGAATACAAACCTGAGGCTGAATGTTTTAAAGACCTTATAAAAGATAGTACCCGGATGATCATTGTAACCCGCGGGTTATCACCGCAGGAGGAAAAATATTATAAAGACAGTTTAAGCTATTCCCCAACCTGGTCAAGGGTTGCCTTCGATGCGATTGCTGTAATTGAAAACAGGGATTCTCCGGATTCTCTTTTTACAATGAATGAATTGCGTGATATTTTAAGTGGAACTACAGCAGATAAAACCTTATGTGTTTTTGACGGATTAAATGAAACCAGTACCATTCGTTTTGCGATCGATTCGATATTAAGAGGAAAACCTTTAGACCCTAAAAAAGTTTTTGCAGAAGATAACAGCCAGGCGGTAATTGATTATGTTTCTACTCACAAAGATGTTTTAGGTTTTGTAGGCGTAAGTTGGATTGGCAACCCAGAAGACAGTACACAATTGTCTTTTCTTAACAAAGTAAGGATTGCTTCTATTCAATGCAGTTGCCCTGAAAATTCTTATATAAAACCCTACCAGGCAAATATTATTTTGCACCGTTATCCTATGATACGTGGCTTATATTATATCATTAAAGAAAACTATGATGGGCTTGGAAGCGGGTTTGCTACTTTTTTAGAGTATGAACGGGGGCAGTTAATTTTCAGCCGTGCTTATCTTGCACCTGCAAAAATGGATTTTACCATTCGCAAAGCAAACAATGAATAACTTTAAAATTCAAAACCAGTAATTTATAAAAAGTAAAAATTGAAAAAATGAAAAAAATCGGACTTGTTGCATGTTTAATTTTAACGGGGAATATTTTGTTTGCCCAAAGCATCAAAGATGGAAGGCAGTTTTTAACCCGAGAGCGCTATCAAAGTGCCGAAGGCGTCTTTCAACAATTATTAGCCAAAGACCCTAATAATACGGAAGCGGCATATTGGTTGGGCCAGGTTTATCTTGATAATGACCGTTTCTATATTGATACGGCTGCTGCAAAAGCTTTGTATCAGAAAACATTACAGGCAAATCCTAACAATGCATTAATTATGGTAGGAATGGGGGAGATTAACCTGATTGAAGGGAAAAAAGACGCAGCAAGGAATCAATTTGAGGCAGCTATTAGCAGTACTAAAAAAAGAGACCTTACGGATATTCTTTACGCAGTAGGAAGGGCAAACATCGAACCTAGCAAGGGTGGAGATATCATGTATGGAATTCAAAAACTGCAGCAGGCTACTGATAAAGAGAAAAAAAATGCTGATTTATATAATGAAATAGGCCTTGGATATTGGAAACTTCATGATGGTGGCAATGCAACTTCTAATTTCCAAATCGCTTTATCAATTGACCCTGCTGACGCAATGGCGAGTTTTTATATAGGAAGGATATTTGAAACCCAGGGTTATGGCCAGGAACCAATTTATATGAGGTATTACCAGGATGCAATGAGAGAAGATCCGGCATACGCTCCGGTTTATTATTGGCTTTATACTTATTATTATAATAGAGATGTAAATAAAGCTGCAGAGTATTTGAATAAATATATTGCCAATGCAGATAATGACTCCAAAAACTGTTTAGCAAAAGCACAACTATTATTTGTATCAAAAAAATACCAGGAATCTATTACACAGGCTGACGAATGCATTGATTCCGCAGGGGGAAAAGCGGATGCAAACTTATATGGTTTAAAGGGCTACGCTTATGATAAAATGGGAGATTCCCTAAAAGCAAAAGCCTCATTTGACAAATTCTTTGCTGTAGTTGACCCTTCTAAAATAGGGCCAGGTGACTATGCGACTTATGGACAAATATTATTAAAAACACCTGGAAATGAAGCCGAAGCACAATCTTATATTGACAAGGCTGTAAACCTTGATACTATCTCTGCCAATAAAATTAAGTTTGTGACTGATGTTGCCAAGAGCCTGGCTGCTGATAAAAAATATGCAGAGGCCGGTAAATGGTATGGAAAAGTGTTGACAATAGATTCATCCTACGGTAAGACTGATTTGTTTTATGCCGGATACAATGATCTTCTTGGGGGAAATTATGTAACCGCCGATTCTGTTTTCAAAATATATCAAAAGAAATATCCTGAAGATGCTTATGGATGGTATTTAGGGGGGCATGCAGTAGAAGGAATTGATACCGCACAAACAGGTATGGCAAAACCATTGTATCAAAAAGTAATTGAAATTGGAGATACTACACAGGATAAAGCCAGTATAAAAGATAAATTGGTTACGTCTTATAGGTATATGGTAGCTTATTACTATAATATTCAGCATCAAACTGATTCTGCAATAATTTATAATAATAAAATATTGGAAATGGATCCAACAGATGCTACTGCATTAAAAACAAAAGATGCATTAGAACAAGTACAGAAGCAACAAAAAGATGCTGTAAATAAACAAAAAAGCGCAGCCGATAAACCTTCTGCCAAAAAATAAAAATACCTTTTTAAAAAGCAATTAGCCATTTAAAAAACTCCCGTATTACGGGAGTTTTTTATTTTGAACATTGAATTAAAACCGGGCTTAAAATTTTATAAAAAAAGCAAGTATAATATTTGCCATCTGATTTCATTTATGGATAATTCATATCGCTGTCTTATTTTTGCATAATTAAAATTCCAATTTTGATAGATACTTTCTTACAGGTACAAGCAGTAAATAGCACTTCTAATTATTTACCAATTGGCATCCAACTTATTTTCGCCGTATTGTTATTGTCTTTGATGATATATGGTACCAATGTTTTAGGGCCCATTAGAAAAACTGCAGATAAGCTCGCCAATTTTGAAGGAGGAATAGAGATACAAGGAAATGCAAGAAAACCGATAGCCGTAAAATATTTTTTGGTGGCTATTTTGTTTGTTTTATTTGATGTAGAAGTGATTTTCTTTTATCCATACGCAGTTAACTTTCGCCAATTAGGATGGAGTGGTTTTGGTGCAATATGCATGTTTGTTGGTTTTTTCCTTATAGGGTTTTTCTATATTATTAAGAAAGGCGGCTTAAATTGGGAAGATGAAAGTTAATTTGGAAATTGAGAAAATTAAGAATGAAAGGTGTGGTTTAAAAATTAAAAATTAAAGAAATGGCACGTCCGGTTCAATATAATATTACTAATAAACCTTTGGAAAAACCAATATCGATCGTTTCGGCGCCGGAAGGTTATGAAGGCCAGGGTTACTTTTCCTCCAAGCTTAGTGATGTTGTTGCTTTGGCAAGAAAAAATTCTATATGGCCTTTGCCATTCGCTACGAGTTGTTGTGGTATCGAATTTATGGCGTTGATGGCTTCTCATTATGACCTCGCCCGGTTTGGATCCGAAAGAGTAAGTTTTACGCCCCGCCAATGTGATCTTTTAATGGTAATAGGAACCATTGCAAAAAAAATGGCTCCTGTAGTAAAGCAGGTTTACCTGCAGATGGCTGAGCCCCGCTGGGTTTTGGCGATGGGAGCTTGCGCCAGCAGCGGAGGAATATTTGATACTTATTCTGTTTTGCAGGGAATTGACCAGGTTATTCCGGTAGATGTTTATGTTCCGGGTTGCCCTCCGCGCCCTGAAGCAGTGATCGACGGATTTTTACGAGTACAGGAATTGGTAGGGCACGAAGGCCTTAGAAGAAGGCATTCAGATCAATATAAAGAACTGATGGAGACTTACGGAATTCAATAAATAATTTCGGAATTTTTGTTTTCGGATTTTAAAATTTTAATGTTTTCAAATTAATGTATGGCGTTAACGAACGAAATAATCAGGCAGAAATTAATTGAAAAATTTGGTGAAGAGTTAAGCGGATGGGAAGAGCCTTATGGAATGCTTTCTTTTACTTCAGATAAAAACCTGAACCTGAAAATTTTGCAGTTTTTGTATGATGAACCTTCTTTGAATTTTCAGTTTCTTACAGATTTATGTGCCGTGCATTATCCCGATAATAAAGGAAAAGAATTGGCTGTAGTTTATCATTTGCATAATTTAAAAGAGAATACAAGGCTTCGGTATAAAATTTTTACGGAGATTGAAAAGCCTGATGTTTTCAGCGCCACTGCTTTATTTTCAGCAGCCAATTGGATGGAAAGGGAAACGTATGATTTTTATGGAGTAAATTTTGTTGGCCATCCAAACTTGAAGAGAATTTTGAATGTAGATGAAATGGAATACTTTCCTCTGAGAAAAGAATTTCCACTGGAAGATCAAAAAAAGACGGATAAGGATGATGAAATGTTTGGAAGGGATGATCGTATTCCTGCTTTTGTTTGATATTAATAAAAGTATTCTTTTAGGCAGTAAACAAACAAATAGTGAAGAAAATCATTTTGCTAATTGAGGCCAGGAGAGATTAGTATAATTACTTAGAATGACAAATTTTTATTTCAGAAATAGGTTTATAATAAGGAATATATCCTTAGTGTTTATTTTATTATCAACTCTTTTTTTTCCTGATGATATTTATAAATATGTTTTGGTGGGGATGGGAACGGGTATGTGCATATTAAATTTGAGACAGGAATTTGTATACAGGAATAATATTAAATCAAAAGAAAAGAAAGCCTGGAGCTAAAAAATTAAAAGAATAATGAGTGAACATGTAGCTTTGCCGGAAGGAAACGTAGAGAAACAAACTACTACCATAAACCTGGGGCCAACACATCCTGCGACTCATGGTGTGTTTCAAAATATAATAGAACTGGACGGAGAAACAATAGTAAGCGCTGAACAAACAGTGGGTTATATTCACCGCGCTTTTGAAAAAATAGCTGAACACAGGACTCCTTACCAGATCACGACTCTTACCGACAGGTTAAATTATTGTTCGGCTCCACTTAATAATTTTGGTTGGCATATCACCTGCGAAAGATTATTGGGGATAAAGATTCCGAAACGTGTAGATTATTTGCGGATTATTATTATGGAACTTTCGCGCATATCAGACCACCTGATATGTAATTCAATTGTAGGTGTTGATTCAGGTGCATTTTCCGGATTTTTATACGTGATGCAATACCGCGAACTCATTTATGAAATTTATGAAGAAATATGCGGGTCCCGCCTCACCACCAATATGGGAAGAATAGGAGGGTTCGAAAGAAATTTCACACCGCAGGCATTTGAAAAACTGGAGAGGTTCATAAAAGAATGGCCGCCGGTTTTAAAAGAGTTTAATGAACTTTTTGTTCGGAACAGGATTTTTATGGATCGTACAAAAGGTGTAGGGCCCATTTCTGTAGAAAGGGCATTGAATTATGGTTTTACAGGTCCGAATTTGAGAGCCGCTGGTGTAGATTATGATGTGAGGATACACACACCTTACAGCAGTTACGAAGACTTTGATTTTACGATTCCTGTTGGAACAACGGGTGATTGTTATGATAGGTTTTTAGTGCGCGACCAGGAAATGTGGCAAAGCCTTGAATTAATAAAACAGGCTTATCAGAAGGTTCAGGAATTTAAAGGGGCAGAAGCGGAAGTTTTCCACGCTGATGCTCCGGATTATTATTTGCCAGATAAAAAAGATGTGTATACGAAAATGGAAGCACTGATTTATCATTTTAAAATTATAATGGGTGAAACCAAGATACCTGTTGGAGAGATTTATTCATCGATTGAAGCCGCTAATGGTGAATTAGGATTTTATTTAATTACCGATGGAGGGAGGTCTCCATACCGCCTTCATTTCAGGAGGCCATGTTTTATTTATTACCAGGCTTATTCTGAATTGACAAAGGGCCAATTATTGAGTGATGCTATTATTACTATGAGTAGTTTGAATTTAATTGCCGGCGAGTTGGATGCATGATTTTTTAAGGAAAATTATAAGCAAAGAACGATGGAAAGAAAAATAAAAGCTGTTGTAAAAAAAGTAACCTTTGCTGAAGCCGAGGAAGCAGACGATGATTACTGGTCTAAAGCAAGCCATAGCCAACGTTTAAAGGAATTACAGGAACTTAGAAGAATATTTTTTGGAAATACAGATAATAAAATAAAGAAAGTAGTTTTGAAAAGAAACAGGTATGAGGAAGAAAATTGATCTTGAGAAAGATATAGTTGACTTCATCAGGTTATGTAATGAGCATTTTGTAAAATACCTGGTAATTGGTGGTTATGCTGTGAGTATTCATGGATATCCGAGATCAACAAAAGACATTGATGTGTGTATTGAAATGTCGGAATTAAATGCATCAAAAATGGTTTCGGTTATTAATGAATTTGGTTTTGGTTCTTTAGAGTTAAATAAAGAAGATTTTTTAAAAAAAGATTTGATAACTCAATTGGGGTTCCCTCCTTTAAGGATTGATATATTAAACGATCTTGATGGAGTTAGTTTTGAAGAAGCCTGGAATAATAAAAAAGTAGTGGCTTTTGAAAATGTCCCGGTAAATTTTATTGGTTATAATGAACTTCTTATTGTGAAACAAAAATCCGGCCGATTACAGGATATTGCTGATATTGAAAAGCTTAAAAAAAGAAATAAGGAAAATAAATGAATGTACAATTTTCAGAAGAAAAATTAAATAAGGTAAATGAGCTGAAAAGCCATTATCCGGAGGGAAAACATAAGAGCGCCCTTATCGAAGTGTTACACATAGCACAGGAACAGTTCGGTTGGTTAGATGTAAATACCATGGATTACGTGGCTTCTTTATTAAACCTGCAACCTATTGAGGTTTATGAAGTGGCTTCATTTTATTCGATGTTTCATTTGAAACCTGTTGGCAAATACGTTTTTGAAGTTTGCCAGACAGGCCCTTGTATGCTGAAAGGAAGCGACCAGATAATTGATTACATTAAACAGAAATTAGACATTGGAATTGGCGAAACAACAAAAGATGGAATGTTCACATTAAAAACCGTTGAATGCCTTGGTGCATGTGGATATGCGCCGATGATGCAAATGGGTAAATTTTATAAAGAGCACCTTACTCCGCAAAGAGTGGATCAGATAATTGAGGAATGCAGGGCTATTAGTGCGAGAAACAATTAACAGTAAACAGACAAATAGAAGTGATTTTTATTTAGGCAGTTATTTAAACTTTGGCGGAAAATGAAAAAATTATTATTAGATAAAGTAAATATTCCGGGTATAAAAGGTTTTGACGTTTACCGCAAAGAAGGTGGTTATCAAAGCGTGGAAAAAGCTTTGAAAATGCAAACCGGCGATATTGTGGAGGAAGTAAAGAAAAGTGGATTAAGGGGCCGCGGCGGAGCAGGTTTTCCAACAGGTTTAAAATGGAGTTTCCTGGCAAAGCCCGAAGGCGTTCCTCGTTACCTTGTTTGTAATGCGGATGAGAGTGAACCAGGCACTTTTAAAGATCGTTATCTCATGGAATTTATTCCTCATCTTTTGGTAGAAGGAATGATAGTTTCTTCTTTTGCTTTGGGCAGTAATATTTCTTACATCTATATCCGGGGTGAATATGATTGGGTGGCAGATATTCTCCAGGTGGCGCTTGATGAAGCAAAACAAAATGGATTTCTTGGAAAAAATATTTTGGGAAGTGGCTTCGATTGCCAGATATATCTTTATCGTGGCGCAGGTGCTTATATCTGTGGCGAAGAAACTGCACTTCTTGAAAGCCTGGAAGGGAAAAGAGGATTGCCAAGAATTAAACCTCCATTTCCGGCAATAAAAGGGGTTTGGGGATGCCCAACCGTGGTAAATAATGTAGAAACGATTTGCGCCATTGTACCGATTATAAATGAAGGTGGCGATGCATATTCTAAAATTGGCGTAGGAAGATCTACCGGAACCAAATTAATTTCTGCCTGCGGAAATATTAATAAACCTGGAGTTTACGAAATAGACATGACAATTACTGTTGAAGATTTTATTTACAGTGATGAATATTGTGGTGGCATTGCAAACGGAAAAAAATTAAAAGCCTGTATCCCGGGAGGTTCCTCAGTTCCTATTTTACCGGCTAATCTTTTATTAAGAACGGCTAAAGGCGAACCAAGGCTAATGAATTATGAAAGCCTTGCGGATGGCGGTTTTATTACAGGAAGTTCTATGGGCTCAGGAGGTTTTATTGTGTTGGATGAAGACCAATGCGTTGTTCGCCATACTTATACTATTTCCAGGTTTTACCATCATGAAAGTTGTGGGCAATGTTCTCCTTGCCGTGAAGGAACCGGATGGCTTGAAAAAATATTTTATAACATTGAATATGGCAAAGGAAAGATGAAAGACATTGACCTTCTTTGGGATGTACAAAGGCGTATAGAAGGAAATACGATTTGCCCTTTTGGAGATGCGGCTGCATGGCCTGTGGCTGCTGCTATACGGCATTTTAGGGATGAATTTGAATGGCATATTTTAAATCCCGAAGAAAGCCAGGTAAGGAATTATGGATTGGCTCATTATGCGGATCCATTAGAAGTTGCAACGGCTGTATAAAGGAAGAAAATGATTATGAATTATGAAATCGTTATCTGGATATTACAAAGAAAATTTGAAAAATTTATTTTACCGTAATTCGGTTTAAAAAATTAAAATAATGGCTGAAGAACAAGAACAATTATTTAAAATAACTATAGATGGTATTACTTTAGAAGTACCTAAGGGTACTACTATTTTAAATGCTGCACGAATGATAGGCCCACAAGTGGCACCACCTACTATGTGCTATTATAGTTCCCTTGAAGGAAGTGGTGGAAAATGCCGTACGTGTTTGGTTGAAGTTACTGCGGGATCAACCAAAGATCCAAGGCCAATGCCAAAACTGGTAGCCTCGTGCCGGACAGAAGTGATGGATGGAATGATCGTAAAGAATGTTACCAGCGAAAAAGTGATTGATGCCCGGCATGGAATTGTTGAATATTTATTGATAAATCACCCGTTGGATTGCCCTATTTGTGACCAGGCAGGCGAATGCCCTTTGCAGGACCTTAGCTACGACCATGGTATAGTAGGAACGCGCTATGAATTTAAAAGAAGAACTTTTGTAAGGGAAGATATTGGGCCTTATATCCAGCTACACATGACAAGATGCATTTTATGTTATCGTTGTTTGATGGTGGCTGACCAAATTACTGATTCCCGAAGCCATGGAATTTTATTAAGGGGGGATTCATCAGAGATATCTACCTATATTTCTAAAGCAATTGAAAATGATTTCAGCGGGAATGTAATTGATGTTTGCCCTGTTGGTGCCCTCACTGACCGAACTGCCAGGTTTAAAAACCGAATATGGTTCCTCAAGCCAATGGATGCTCATAGGGACTGCGATAAGTGTTGTGGAAAAGTTACCCTGTGGCAACGTGGTGAAGAAGTTTTTAAAGTTACTTCGAGGATGGATCCATGGGGAGAAGTGCAGCGTATTGATGGGAAACCAGCCTGGATATGTAATACATGCCGCTTTGAAAAGAAAAAAACTTCTGATTGGGTAATCGAAGGCCCTACAAAAGTGAAGAGGCATTCTGTAATTTCAACGAATCATTATGTGGAAAAAGTGGTTCCTCCTGATCCTTTGAATAAAGTGCTTTTTGGAAGAAACCCTTTGTTATTAATGGATATTAACCAGGTGAGCGAGGTAAATACTGCTGATATTGACCTGAGTATATTACCCGGCCCGGCGACATCAACGACATTTATTGAACGAAACGAAGAAAAGGAAATTGAAGAAACACCGGCAGAAAGATTAGCCATTAATGATCATAAAAAACCATAAATAAAATTAGTTTTCATGTTTCAAGGACAGGTATTTTTAAACTTAGATTGGGCATTATTCACTGAGAAACTTATTTTGATTGTCGTGGTAGTAAGTGTTTCTTTAGTTGTTGCAATGTATTCTACTTATGCGGAACGTAAAGTGGCTGCGTTTATGCAGGACAGGCGTGGGCCCAACCGGGCCGGGCCTTTTGGAATCCTTCAGCCTTTAGCAGACGGGTTAAAGTTGTTTTTTAAGGAGGAAATTGTTCCAACTTTTTCATCTAAATTTTTATTTATCCTCGGGCCCATTCTCGCGATGCTTACCGCTATTATGGTAAGTGCTGTAATACCTTGGGGAAATAATATGCATATTTTGGGAAGGAATGTTTCTTTACAAATTGCTGATATTAATATTGGTATCCTGTACATTTTTGGGGTGGTTAGTTTGGGAGTTTATGGAATTATGATTGGCGGCTGGGCAAGTAATAATAAGTTTTCTTTATTGGGTGCCATGCGCGCTGCTTCTCAAATCATCAGTTATGAACTGGCTTTGGGAATTGCTTTGATAGCTTTGTTAATGTTGACCGGAACTTTAAGTTTAAAAGAAATGGTCGGCCAGCAAAAAGATGGAACCTGGTATATTTTCAAACAACCTCTTGGCTTTTTGATTTTTCTTATTTGTGCTTTTGCAGAAACCAACCGTACACCATTTGATTTACCGGAAGCGGAAAATGAATTGATGGGAGGGTACCACGCTGAATATTCATCCATGAAACTTGGATTTTATCTATTTTCTGAGTATGTAAATATGTTTTTGAGCGGAGCAGTTATGACTACTTTATATTTTGGCGGATATGATATTCCTTTTGTAAATGATGCCAATTTAATTCATACCATCGGGACAAATTGGGTAGCAATAATCGAAGGGGCAGTTTTATTTATAAAAATATCTTTCTTTATATTTTTATTCATGTGGGTAAGGTGGACAGTTCCAAGGTTCAGGTATGACCAGTTAATGAATCTTGGCTGGAAGATATTGCTGCCATTATCACTTTTGAACATGCTGATAACTGGTGCATTAATTTTATTAAAACAAAATCACTGGCATTTCTAAAACTTAACGATATTTTTGCAGCGAATGATTTTAACAACAGAACATATAAAAATTGCTGTCCAGGAGTATTTCAAAGATAAGCCGGTAAAAAAAGTGTATTTGTTTGGCTCTTATGCAAGAGGGGATGCTAATGAAAATAGTGATGTGGATCTAATTGTAGATATTGATGATGAGGATAAGAGAATGAGTTTGTTTGATTTTATTAAATTAAAATTAGGAATTGAAAAGTCATTAAATAAAGAAGTTGATTTGGTAGAAACGCATTTATTTTTCCCGAGGGTAAAAATAAGGGCCGAAAAAGAAAAATTTATTCTTTATAAAAGATGAATAGAGACCTGGATATTCTTGAGTTTCTAATTGACTGTATAAATCATTTAGAAACTTATGTAGCAAATATTGAAGAAGAGGATTTTTTAAGGAATCAGGAGAAAAAAGACGCATGCCTTGCGAGAATAATCGTGTTCGGCGAATACAGCGCTAAGATATCAAATGAATTAAAAAATAAATTTTCGGATATTGAATGGCAGTTGATGAAAGCGACACGAAATTATTTTGTACATGTTTACAGAGGAATTAATTGGCGTAGGGTTTGGGAAACAATTCAAAATGATATTCCGGGATTAAAAATTAAAATTGAAAAAATTATAAATGAAATTTCATAATGGAAGCATTAACAAACAGAGTAAAACAGGTTGACAGAAGAAAGATGTCTGTTTCGGAACGAATTTATTTACCGGCAGTATTTAAGGGCATGGTTATTACATTGAAGCATTTTTTTAAGAAAAAAGCTACAATTAATTACCCTGAACAAGTAAGGCCTTTTAGCCCGGTTTTTAGGGGTTTACAAATATTAAACAGGGATGAAGAAGGTAGGGAAACCTGCACCGCCTGTGGATTATGTGCATTGGCTTGCCCCGCTGAAGCAATCACAATGGAATGTGCTGAACGTAAACCCGGCGAAGAACATCTTTACAGGGAAGAAAAATATGCGGCAAAATATGAGATCAATATGTTGAGGTGTATTTTTTGTGGGTTGTGTGAAGAGGCTTGCCCGAAAGACGCGGTGTATTTAACTGAAACTTTTGCTCCTTCCAATTTTCAAAGAAAAGGTTTTATTTATGGAAAAGAGGACATGTTGATCCCTGATCCAAAAACAGATCCTGAAGGTTTTGCAAGAGCAAAAGGAAGCAGGATAGCGCATCCTCAGGGGCACGGAAATGAGCATTAAGGAAGTTAAAGAAACTTTGATAAGATGGATTGGTTAGTAAACGAACAAATAATCTGAATTTTTATTTTGGTTTAGAATTGTTTAATAAGGTTTAGAATTGATTGAAGTATTAATTATAGTAAACGAACAAATAATAAAGATTTCTGTTTTCTCAAACTGTTTCTGAAAGTTAGGAAATCAGGTAAGAAATTCGAAAAATGGTAATTACACATATCCTTTTCTGGTTCTTGTCAGTGTTGGCAATTCTTGGTGCTATCGGCGTTATCGCCAGCAAAAATCCCATTTACAGCGTATTGTGCCTTATCGTTGTATTTTTTGCAATTTCCGGGCATTATATTTTAATGAACGCCCAGTTTTTAGCGATCGTAAATATCATTGTTTATGCGGGCGCCATTATGGTTTTGTTTCTATTTGTAATAATGCTTATCAATCTAAATGCGGAAACAGAACCCGTGAAAAATGTTTACATGAAAGGGGCAGGAATTATTTCGGGCCTCACTTTAATGATTGTTTTGGTAGCCGCACTTTCCCATGCTGAAAATGCTAATGTAGTTATGAAAGCCGGAACAAGTGTTGGGCTTACAGAAAGCCTGGGTAAAGCTTTATTTAATAATTACGTGGTTCCTTTTGAAATAAGCAGTGTATTATTTTTGAGTGCGATGGTAGGGGCTATATTAATTGGTAAAAAAGATTCGGTTAAAAGAGTTAAACAAAATATTTAAAATATTTCTGCACAAAACGTAGGGATTTTTTTTTAAAACTTAGAATATTATGGAGATCAGGTGGTACATATTTTTATCCTTAGCCTTATTTTGTATTGGGATAATTGGAGCACTTACCCGACGAAATTCTATCATCGTTTTTATGTGTATTGAATTAATGTTGAATTCAGTCAATCTTTTATTAGTTGCATTTTCTAAAATGCATTTGGCTTCCTTAAATGCTTTTGCAGGAACGATGGCTACCAGCGCCCAGATTTTTGTTTTCTTTATAATGATTGTAGCTGCGGCAGAAGTGAGTATCGGGTTGGCTATTATAGTGTTGTTGTACAGAAATACACGTTCCATCGATATTAATTTTTTAAACAGATTAAAAAACTAACTTTCTTTTTCTAAGTGGAAATGAAAAAAATATTTTAAATTTTTAAACGCTGCCGAAGTTTGGTTTATGGATGCAATTCAACTTATTTATTTAGTTCCCCTTCTTCCTCTTATTGGATGTTTGATAAATGGATTGGGAAGAAATGCACTTTCGAAATCATTAACCGGTGTAATTGGTAGTGGTGTGGTTTTTATTTCTTTTTGCATAAGTGTTTTGTTTTTTTTAGCCGCCTCTAAAGAAGGCTTTGTTACACAAAATATTCATTATTTCGATTTTATTCACGTAGATAAACTACTTATTCCATTTGAGTTTCAAATAGACCAGCTTACTTCTTTATTTCTTTTAATAATCACCGGCGTTGGATTTATCATTCATGTTTATTCCATCGGGTATATGAAGGAAGAAACCCAATCAGGTTTTGGAAGGTATTTTTCTTACCTTAATTTATTCGTGTTTTCCATGCTCATTTTGGTAATGGGTGGAAATTATGTGATCATGTATATTGGTTGGGAAGGCGTTGGGCTTTGTTCTTATTTATTAATCGGGTTTTGGTTTAAAGACCAGGCAAATAATGACGCTGGTAAAAAGGCATTCATCGTCAACCGTATCGGCGACGTTGGATTTCTTCTTGCGGTTTTTTGGATGATTTCTTCTTTTGGAACTACTTCTTATCACGAACTTTATAATTCACAAAATGGAATTATTTCTTCGTTTACTGATGTAAACTCGCCTGTAATTGTTGGTATCACTTTATTATTATTTCTGGGAGCAATTGGTAAAAGCGCCCAGATTCCTTTATACACCTGGCTTCCTGATGCAATGGCTGGCCCTACTCCTGTTTCTGCATTGATTCATGCGGCCACAATGGTTACAGCTGGCGTTTACATGATCGCACGAAGCAATATTCTTTATTCTCTGGCTCCTGCCACTCTTGCTGTTGTTGCCGGTATCGGTTTAGCTACCGCAATTTTTGCAGCGGTAATAGCACTCAGGCAAAATGATATTAAAAAAGTATTGGCTTATTCTACTGTCAGCCAGTTGGGCTATATGTTTTTAGGGCTGGGAGTTGGCGCTTATTCTGCTTCTGTATTTCATGTGATGACGCATGCTTTTTTTAAAGCGCTTTTATTCCTTGGCGCGGGTTCGGTAATCCATGCAATGGGAGGTGAACAGGACATGACAAAAATGGGAGGCTTGGGTAAAAAAATGAAAATTACTTATGTTACATTTTTTATCGCTTGCCTGGCTATTGCCGGGATTCCGCCATTCTCGGGTTTCTTTTCCAAAGATGAAATTCTTTCTGCAACGTATGCTCAGAGCCCGGTTTTATATATTTTGGGTTTAGCTGGCGCATTACTCACTGCATTTTATATGTTCCGTTTGTTGGGTATGACTTTCAAGGGAAAGTTTCGCGGGACTCCGGAACAGGAACATCATATTCATGAAAGCCCTGCTTCAATGACAGTTCCACTTGTTATTCTCGCAATTCTTGCTGCTGTCGGAGGGTTTATTGGTTTGCCGGAAGTTTTGGTAAAAAATGCTAATAAATTCGGAGATTTCTTAGCACCTGTTTTTGCTCATTCCCAAAAAATTCTTGCTACGCATGAAGTGCCTCACCAAACCGATCTTATTTTAATAATCGTTTCGGCAATTTTAGTAATCATTGTCTCCATCTGGGCGTACAGAAAATATGCAAATTATACTCCTTCAACATCTCCTGAAAACGCTTTTGCAAAATTGGTAAAAAATAAATTTTACGTTGATGAAATCTATTACTCGCTTTTTGTAAAACCATGGCGTTCTTTGGGTGCTTTTTTAAATAATGTTTTTGATAGAAAAGGAATTGACGGAATCGTAAATGGTGTGGGCAGGACAGTTAATTACGGAAGCCGCCAGTTGCGGTTATTGCAAAGTGGCCAGGTTGGTTCTTACCTGTTGCTGATGGTTATTGGATTGTTGGCTTTATTTATCATTCAATTGTTTACAAAATAATATTAATGCTGGGCACATACTTTACATTTCCGGAATTATTGATTTGGATACCTTTTATCACAGGGCTGATTGCTATTTTTATAAAAAACAATAAAAGTGTAAAAATCTTTGCGTTATTATCTTCAATCGCAACCTTAATCGTTTCAATCATTAGCTTGTGTTATACAGATGTAGCTCATCATCCTGATTTTTTTTACTACAACAATGTATCCTATGTATGGATGCCTTATATCGGATCCAGTTTTTCAGTAGGCCTGGACGGAATGGGGTTTCTGCTTACCTTTTTAACTGCTTTTTCTTATCCGTTAATCTTTGCGGCAACTTATAAAACAGAACATAAAAACCCTAATGCTTTTTTTGGATTAATGCTTTTTGCACAGGCCGGAATTATGGGAGTTTTCGTGGCAACTGATGCCTTATTATTTTATTTCTTTTGGGAACTGGCGCTGGTCCCTCTTTATTTTTTATGTAGTAAATGGGGTGAAGAAAAAAGGATCAAAGCAACTTTCAAGTTTTTTGTATATACTTTTTTAGGTTCGCTGTTGATGTTGGTTGGAATTATTTATGTCTACGTTCATACGCCTTCCCTTTCACCGGATTCCGCACATTCATTTTCATTGAATGCTTTTTACAACACACTTTTGTCACCAGGCCAACAGGATTGGCTCTTCTGGCTTTTCTTTATTGCGTTTGCTGTAAAGATTCCAATTTTTCCACTACACACCTGGCAGCCGGATGTTTACGAACAATCCAACTATCCATCAGTAATGGTGTTAAGTGGAGTAATGGTAAAAATGGGTGTTTTTGGAATGATCAGGTGGCTGCTCCCCATTTTCCCTGCAGCAGTAATAAAATATCAACATTTAGTTATCGTGTTTTGTATCATTGGCCTTCTGTACGCAAGTTGTATTGCTTTATATCAAAATGATTTAAAAAGATTTGTTGCGTGGTCTTCTATTGCGCATCTTGGTTTGATGGCCGCGGCAATTTTTTCTGCTAATAATATAGGCCTTCAGGGAGTAATGCTTGAAATGCTGAATCACGGAATTAATATTCTTGCATTGTGGATTATCGTGGATATTATCGAAAAGAAAACCGGCGTAAGAAAAATCACAGAACTGAGCGGGCTGGCTTCAAAAGCTCCGGGGCTTGCTATTTTCCTTGTTATCATTGCGTTTGCGAATATTGCCCTTCCGCTTTCCAATTCATTTGTCAGTGAATTTTTAATGCTGAATGGGTTGTTTGATTTAAATATTTGGTTTGGTGTTTTTGGTACTTTAGGAATTGTTGTTTCAGCATTTTACATGTTATCAATGGTTCAAAAAACTTTTTTTGGTAAAGCCAACGCATTGGTAGAACAGGCAAAGAAAATGAGTACCAGGCAAGGGATTGTGTTATTTGTTTTGGTAATTGCTATTTTATTTTTAGGGATTTACCCTGAACCGGTAATTCATTTGACACAGGCGACTGTTACTAATGTTTTATCAAGAATTCCTTTAAAATAAAAGGCAATTTGGAATTATAGATTGTAAGATTGAGAAGTTTAGTTTTTAGGTAACCATAAAATAAAAACCCGCTTGGGGTTGGATTATAATTATGAATGCAATTATTTTAAGCGCAATTTGGGGAGTAGTAATGATGTTAGGAGGAGTGTTTTTCAAAAAAAGCACAACGCCGAAATATTGGGCAATCGCTGGCATTGTAATTATCCTTGCAGCCAATCTTCTCGAATTTTTTGGGCATCCTTTTTTTAATATTGATACGAAAGGAATGTTGCATTTCGATGCCTTTGGGCTGGTGTTTAATTCCGTAGCTTTTATCTGTACGCTGCTTTTGTTTTTATTGAATGGAAAAGATTTTGAAAAAATTGGAATGCATGTTTCAGAATATTTTTGTTTGATATTTTTTGTGCTCTGCGGCGTATCAATTTTATCTTCTTTTAATACATTGCTGTTGCTTTTTTTAGGGATAGAAATTTTGTCAATTCCATTATACATACTAACGGGTAGCGATAAACGTAATTTAAAAGGCAACGAGGCTTCTCTAAAATATTTTTTAATGGGTGCATTTTCAACGGGGCTTCTGTTGATGGGGATTGCACTGGTTTATGGGGGCAACAGCCTTGGTTCCTTTTATATTGATGCTATAAATTTAGGAACGGGTACGCTTCCTTTATTGATTGCTGTAGGATTGGTTTTACTTTTAGTTGCCATGTCATTTAAAGTTTCTGCTGCGCCTTTTCATTTTTGGGCACCTGATGTTTATGATGGAGCCCCTTCTGTAATCACCTCCTTTATGATGACGATCGCCAAGGTGGCAGCTTTTGTAGCTTTCTTTAAGCTCTTTGCTACTTCCTTCGGTAAAATGCATTATCAATGGCAAACGCTGATTGTGGTTATAACAGCAGCAACTTTATTAATAGGAAATGTAACGGCTGTTTTCCAGGTTAGTGTAAAAAGGATGCTTGCTTATTCAAGTATTTCCCACGCCGGTTTTATGATGTTAACTCTTTTTGCTTTAAATAACACTGCAAAGGAAGGATTATTACTTTATTCAGCGGCTTATTGTATTGCTACCATTGGCATTTTCGCAGTTATTATAAAAATGACGGATTATTCTATAGAAGGATTTAACGGGCTCGGTAAAAAACAACCTTTGCTGGCGTTGGCTTCAGTTATCTTCTTTTTATCACTAACCGGAATTCCATTAACAGCGGGCTTTACAGCCAAGTTTTATGTACTAATGGCGGCAGTAAAAGAAGGGCATCAACTGTGGCTGGTAATATTTGCTGTGATTTGCGCAGCGATAAGCGCTATTTATTATTTCAGAGTAATACAAGCCATTTATTTTAAAGAACCCGTACCAGAAGTAAATGATAATATCGAAGTTAGCTCTTCATTTAAATGGATGTTAGCCATTACTGCCGGGCTTATTATATTGCTGGGTATTCTTCCCGGATTGGTGATTGACTGGCTTTATTATTAACAGAATAAAACAGTAAACCAACAAATAACCAGGATTTTTATTTTACAATCCTGAGTAATAATCATAACCTCTTTCATACCAATAATCGGGTGGGGGTGTATTACTGAAATAAATAGTTCCGATTCTTTTTAAATTTTTAATCCCGTACTTAACGGGTATGATCAAACGCAAAGGGTAACCATGGTTCATGGGCAACGGTTTTCCATTCATTTCATAACATAGTAATGTTTGAGGGTGCATCATGCTGGCCATATCAATGCCCACATAATATTTTTTATCAGGAGTCATTAAGCCCGCATAATTCATTTGCGTTTGTGCCATAAGGCCATATTTTTTTGCGAAATCGCTGAACTTTACGCCTGACCAGTAGCTAACCTGGCTCCAGCCTTCTATGCACTTAAAATCAAAAACAATGTCTGTTTTTGGAAGCGCTTTAATATCATCTAAACTTATAAATAATGTGTCGCCGGGATTCCTGACTAATTTTAATTTCCAATTACTATCTAAATTGCTCTTCAAACCTATTAAACTATTGACTCTCACGTTTTTTGCGGCGGCTGAAAGTGGGTACGTTTTTACGAGGTGTTGATCGCTTAACGTTTTTGAAAATACTTTTTCGTTTAAACTTAATACTTTTCTCAGGGGTTTGGGAGCATCAGCAACTTCGGGTTGGCGGTGAATCCATTTCCAAATAAAAATGGCAGCAGCTATCCCAATTAGAAATATTACAAAAGCAATTATAGTTTTGTTTCTTACTTTTTTTGAAGAGATTATTATTTCTTCCTGGTCATTCATCTGAATTTTTTTTTATATCCTGTGAATTTTGTTCTTCAGTATCTTTTTCAGGGATGATTTTTTCATTTATGTTTTCCTGTATTTCAGCCTCAAAATTTTCCGGTTTTTCTGATTCTTTTTTGGCCATTAAGTTTTCAACAGTTATTACTACCGGGATTAAAGATTTTTTATTATCCGGTAAAATAAATAAACCCGTAACCATACTTTGAAAATTATTCCAACCCGCAATTATTACCTGGATAATATGCACTAAAAAGAATAAGAAAAAAAGAATCGTAAGCGTGAAATGCTCTATCCGCGCCCATTCGTAGCCGCCCAGCAAAGAAGTTAACCAGCCAAGCTGCACGGGCTTATAGATAGACAAACCTGTCAAAACAGAACCCAGGCCCATAAAAATAACTATAGTATATGTGATTCTCTGAGCGGCATTGTATTTTTTTTGAACAGGTACTTTTTTAGTTAAATGAAGATCGTGAAGCGCAACAATTAAGGATTCCTTAAATGATTTTTTATCAGGAAAAATATACCTCCATTGCCCCGAGAAAATTAAATACAAAACATAGATAAAACCATTAATAGCGAAAAGCCACATGAAAACAAAATGAAGGCTCATCCCTTCTGCTAATCGAAAAGGGATATTTAATGCCTGGTAAAATGATTGAGGAAAAAATTTGAGAATTGTTTTATTTCCAAAGCCAATTTTATAGATGTCATTTGCCCAATAAATCAACATCCCACTCCAGATCATCACTCCAAGAATTGGAAAATTGACCCAGTGAAACCACCTGATGGCTAATGGATGTTTCTTTACAGCTCTATTCATTTGTCAATAAAAATGTACCAAAAAGTACGATGATTAATTGATTAGAGTTTGATAAAAATTGTTAAAGCGAACCTTTATGAAAGTCTATTTAAAATTTCCTTTTTTCATTTCTTCCACAACATAATTGCACGCCCTTGCCGTTAAGGTCATGTACAAAATACTCGGGCTTTGATTGCCGGTACTTGCCATACATGCTCCATCTGTTACGAAAACATTTTTGCAATGATGTATTGCATTCCTTTTATCAAGCATAGATGTTTTTGGGTCCGTACCCATTCTGCATCCGCCCATTTCATGGATATCTAATCCCGGCGCCTGTTTACTATCTGAATGATGAATATTTTTTACACCTGCTTTCGAAAACATTTCTTCAGTCTGCACAAAATAATCATTCAATAATTTATCGTCGTTATCATCGTATTCAACAGAAGTTATTAATTGCGGAATGCCCCATTCATCTTTTTTATCTGCACTTAAACGCACATGGTTTTTTTCTTTAGGAATTGTTTCGCCTTGTACATAAGAATACACTTTCCATGGCCCCGGTTCTGTCATTGATTCTTTATATTCCGCACCCATTTGCTGCGGGCTGGTTTTGCCATCATTTCTATCACGGTGAGCGCCGGCATAGGTTGTATATCCGCCAATAAAATCCGCATCTTTTTTATGCAAGTTTCTATAGTTGGCAATGATAGCATCTGTAGGGTTGCGGCCATAATAATAGGTATCATTAAACCCATCAATTTCTCCGCCTAACGAGCCGCGGTAATTGTGGTGGCAAATATATTTCCCCAAAACCCCACTATCATTTCCCAATCCATTTGGAAAACGGTTTGATGTGGAATTTAATAAGATGAGATTGCTGTTTAAAGTGGAGCCGTTCACAAAAATAACTTTGGCAAAAAACTCAGTTGCTTCCTTTGTGTTTGTATCGATTACTCTAACGCCTGTTGCTTTTTGTTTTTGTTCATCATAAATTATGGAATGAACAACAGAGAACGGGCGAATAGTTAAGTTGCCTGTTTTTGCAGCCCATGGAAGAGTTGATGAATTCGAACTGAAATAGCCACCAAACGGGCAGCCTCTCTGGCACATATTCCGTGCGTTGCATTTCCCCCTTCCCTGGTCAAGGTGTATCTGATTGGGCTGTGTTAAATGTGCCCATCTTGCATGAACCAAATAACGGTCGCCGTAATTTTTTAAGAGGCTATCTTTTAAATGTTGCTCAACTTGATTCAATTCAAATGGCGGAAGAAATTCACCATCAGGCATTGCTTCCAAACCATCTTTACTGCCACAGATACCAATAAATTTTTCTACATGCGAATACCATGGCGCAACATCTTCATACCTTATCGGCCAATCCCAGCCAAAATCAAAACGTTGCGGGCCTGTAAATTCAAAATTGCTCCAACGTTGTGTGCACCTTCCCCAGGTTAAACTTTTTCCCCCAACCTGGTAACCGCGAATCCAGTCAAAAGGTTTTTCCTGGATGTAGGGATGCTCTTTATCCTTTACAAAAAAATGCATCGCATCTTCCCTGAATGCATAACATTTTGAAACAACCGGATTGTCTTCTTTTTCTTTTAAGGTGAGCTCATTGCGATGAGGAAAATCCCACGGGTCTTTTGCCATGGTCGGATAATCTATCAGGTGCTTTACGTCTCTTCCTCTTTCTAAAACCAATGTTTTGATGCCATGTTCGCACAACTCCTTAGCCGCCCAGCCGCCACTTATTCCTGAGCCAATCACAATTGCATCGTAAGTGTTTTCTTTAATACCTTTTGAATCGATATTTCCCATTATCAGTTTAATTATAAATTATTTTTCTTCAGCTTTTTAAGTTGCCCAGGCTTTATCGCCTTTCTTGTAAGGAACATCGCCCTTGTAATAACCCGGTGTTTGTATGTAACGCAAGGCTTTGGTAGCACCCGGCTTAGAGGTGAAAAATCCAAACACAACCAAATCTTTTACCATCGGGTAAAATTGAGGAGTGTTACTATCTATTTTACTTTCATTTTTTAAAGAAAGGAGAATTTCCTGCTTTTGTAAAAGCGCCAGTTTGGGAAATTCATTTCCATATTTACTCTTACTATTTTTTTTGATCTTATTAACTCCTTCCCAAAAAATATTTTGTTCTTCGGGTGGATAGCAATCCGTTACATAAACTTTCATGAATTCACCAATGCGTGCTTCTTTGGCACCAGGCGAAGTGGAAGTGGCGGGTATAATAGTTTCCCCAATTTCATCAAGCAGCTTTATATTTTGGTCAGAAAAATATTCTTCCTTAACATCCGCTTTGCAGGAAGATAAAAAAAATTCTGTGCTTACCATTGCCGCAGGAAGTATGATGCCTACTGAACTTAGAAAACGCCTTCTTTTCATTTTTTGATTTTAAAGAAACGTAATTATTTGATTGCTAATTTCGTTATTATTATTGAAACGCAACTTTCTGTTTCAAAAAAAGTAACACACAAAATGTAATTACAATTTTGCTAAACAAAAAATGCCAGGGCATATGAAAATTCTCCTGCAGGCCTGAAAACGAGAGAAAAATTATTTTCAATTAATGATAGTAAACCAACAAATAAGGCGTTTTTTTATTTCGGTTACAAGATGAAAAAATCAATACGCTCTCGCAAATAGAACCCTTTCTGCACTTGGCTTTCCGGTGAGAATATCTTTCCCTTCTTCTTTAGTATTATTTAAAGGGATACAACGAATAGTAGCTTTACTCAATTCTTTGATTTTTTCTTCTGTTTCTGAGGTTCCATCCCAGTGCGCAGAAATAAAGCCTCCTTTTCCATCTAATAAATTTATAAATTCATCCCAGGTATCCGCCTTGGTTATTTGCGCATCGCGGTAATTTTTTGCTTTTTGGTAAATACTGTTTTGAATATCTTCCAATAAAACCAAAACTGTATTTGCCAGGCCGTCAAGCGAAATAGCTTCTTTCATTTTTGTATCGCGTCGGGCAACTTCTGCAATATTTTTTTCAATATCGCGTGCGCCAATTGCTATTCTTACAGGAACGCCTTTCATTTCATATTCAGCAAATTTCCATCCGGGGCGGCGGCTGTCATCATCATCATATTTTACAGAAACACCCAATGCCTTAAAATCTTCCATGATGGGTTTCAGCTTTTCATCAATTTGTTTCTTTTGCTCGTCGCCTTTATAAATTGGAACAATAACCACCTGTATTGGCGCTAATTTTGGTGGAAGCACCAATCCATCATCATCGCTGTGAGCCATTACCAGCGCACCAATTAACCGCGTGCTTACGCCCCAGCTTGTTGCCCAAACATAATCCAGCTTATTTTCTTTATCGCTGAATTTTACATCAAATGCTTTGGCAAAGTTTTGCCCGAGGTAATGAGACGTGCCGGCTTGCAACGCTTTTCCATCCTGCATCATCGCTTCAATACAATAAGTATCTACAGCCCCTGCAAAACGTTCATTCACACTTTTTACACCTTTTATTACCGGCATCGCCATCCATTTTTCTGCAAATTCTGCATACACATTCAGCATCTGTAAAGTTTCAGCTACCGCTTCCTGCGAAGTGGCATGAGCTGTATGGCCTTCCTGCCAAAGGAATTCTGTAGTGCGCAAAAATAAACGTGTGCGCATTTCCCATCTTACTACATTAGCCCATTGATTGATCAGCAAAGGCAAATCACGGTAAGATTGTATCCATGTTTTATAAGTATTCCATATAATCGTTTCTGAAGTTGGGCGTACGATCAATTCTTCTTCCAGTTTGGCATCAGGATCAACAATAATTCCTTTTCCGTTTTCATCATTTTTTAAACGGTAATGAGTAACCACCGCACATTCCTTGGCAAAGCCTTCTACATGAGCAGCTTCTTTGCTTAAAAAGCTTTTGGGAATGAACAAAGGAAAATAGGCGTTTTGGTGCCCGGTTTCTTTAAAACGCTTGTCTAACTGGCTTTGCATATTTTCCCAAAGCGCAAAGCCATAAGGTTTTATCACCATGCAGCCACGCACGGCACTATAATCTGCCAGGCCTGCTTTTATTATCAAATCATTGTACCATTGTGAATAATCCGTTTCCCGCGCCGTAATTTCTTTACTCATTATTTATTATTTTTTTTTAATTCTTACTCTTAATTTTATACTTTTATAAAAAGATTTTTAGTGTTTATTTTTAACAACCGTTCATCAAAACAATCCTTTAATAATCAAAGATATTTCTTAAATTTACAGAAAGAAGGGGCAAAAATAAGCTACTTCATTATCAAACTTTCTAAAACTCAGGCCATGAAAATAAAATATATAATATTACTTGCCGGTGTGGCTGCTTTCAGTAGTTGCAGCACTGCTTATAGGTCAGGGCAAACACCTGATGATGTTTATTATTCTCCTGCTCCACAGGAAAATTCTAATTCTTATGTATCACAGCCTTCAAGCGATGACCAGGATTCCTATAATTACAGGAATGACGAGGACAATGATATAAGAAGTGGAATAAATAATCCGGTATACCGTAGCCCGCTGACACTTAGCATGGGTTTTGGTTACAGCCCATATTCAATGTACCCTTATAATAGTTTTTCTAATCCTTATGGTGGGTATAATAATTATGGATACAGCCCTTATGGTTTGAAAAGTATGTATGACCCGTATAGCCCGTTCGGTTATAATGACTATAGCATGTATTCTCCTTACAATAATTTTTATAGCCCTTATTCATTAGGTTTTGGGTATTCTCCATATAATTCTGGCTATGGCTATGGTTATGGATATTCGCCTTATTCGTATCCGCTTTTAAATTCATCAAAAAGTGTGAATACAAATACAGGTGCAAGAAAATACAACCTTGGTGCATATAATAATAATGGAAGGAGTACTAGTACCGAGTCGGGCATAGGCGAACAACCAGTTCGTACAGCAACAACACAACCTACCAGGGGAAGCGGAGTTGGAAATGTTATCAGAAGAGTATTTTCTCCTACTCAGAGAAATACATATACAACTCCTAATAATAATAACACAAGGCGATCTTATAATAATAACAATGAAAGGACAAATAACAGTTACAGGAATGATAATCAAACGCCTCAAAGAAGTTTTACTCCTAGTACGAGTACCGAATCAAGCTCTCCTTCCTCTTCTTCTGGTGGCAACGCTCCGGTAAGGAGTTTCAGAAGGTAAGATCATAAAATATTTAAGGGATGATTTTTTCATCCCTTTTTAAAAACCTTTGTTTTTTAAATCCTATTCTAAAATAAAAAAAGAGTATTATTTATTCGTTTACTATGAAAGCAATATTTTTAATCCTGATTTTTTCGTTCGCGGTTAGCTGTTCCTATGCGCAGGAGCCCGCAGATGCCTTAAGGTATTCCTATTTAACACAGCCCGGTGGTACAGCAAGAAACCAGGCGATAGGAGGTGCCGGCGGATCTTTGGGTGGTGAATTTTCTTCACTTTTTATCAATCCTGCAGGCCTCGGGTTTTATAAATCAGGTGATTTTATTTTAACGCCTTCTTACTCTATTAAAAAATCAAATTCCAGTTATTTGAATTCTCCTGAAAGCGCCACAGATAATAATTTTAATCTCGGTGCATCCGGGTTTGTAATTGGCGGGCCTACACGCAGCCAAAGTGTAAAAAGCATTGCATTTGGGTTTGGGGTAAACAGGATGGCCGATTTTAATAATCATATTTATTATAAAGGAACCAACAATAACTCTTCATATTCAGAAAAATATTTGGAAGAATTGGCGAATAATAATGTGACGGACCCCAATTCTGCAGCCAGCGCTTACCCCTACGGAAGCAGCCTTGCGTTTAATACCTTTTTAATAAATCCGACTTATGGTGCTGATAGCTCTGTTACCGGATACAGCACGCTTGCGAATCCCTCAACCGGCCTCATCCAGGAAAATACAATTAACACCAGCGGCGGCATTACAGCCCTCTCTTTAGGAATGGGTGTAAACCTGCAGGACAAATGGTATTTTGGTGGTACTATTTCTTTCCCTTTTTTAAATTACAACCGCAATGCTACTTATAAAGAAAGTGATGCTACCAACAACCCAAATAATAACTTTAATTATTTTCAGGCCAATGAAAGTTTGCAAACAAAAGGAGTGGGGGTAAACGGAATACTCGGGTTAATTTATAAGCCCACTGAAAACGTAAGGCTAGGGCTTACATTTCATACGCCAACAGTTTACCAGCTTACAGATGATTATACTACGCAGGTTGTTACTGACCTCGAAGGATTCGGCGGGGGTGACAGAGTAAAACAACAAAGCTCAACCTATTTTAGCAATGGGCAGCCTCTTGAATCCAAATACAATTTAACAACGCCCTGGAGAGCCATATTAAGCGGCACTTATTTATTTGGAAGTAACATGGAAAATGTTCAAACCCAAAAGGGTTTTATTACTGCTGACCTTGAATATGTAAATTATAAGAACAATTCTTTTCGGGATGTAAATAATGACCAGGATGCCTCGGATTATTATAGTGCATTAAATAAAACGATAGGTAATCTTTATAAAAACGCCATCAACGCGCGCATAGGCGGCGAGTTGAAATTAAATACTTTTATGGTTAGGTTAGGCGGAGCCTATTACGGCAATCCTTACCAGGATCAAAATTCAGATGTGGTAAAAGTAACTGGTGGTATCGGTTATAGAAACAGGGGAATTTTTCTTGACCTTGCTTATGTGTATTCAATGGGTAAAGATATTAACTATCCATACCTGCTTCAGGATAAACCTAATGTACCTGCTTACCTCAAAAATAATGGAGGAAATATTGTTGCAACTATTGGATTCAAATTGTAACCGGTATTTGAACCTTAAGGTTTCGTATACGCATTACCGTTCATAAGAGTAAAATAGAAAACTGGTTATTTGTGGGTTTACTGCTAAAAACCTTTTATAAGAAGTAGTTTATTGCCCCGTAAATTTTTTGATCACAATAACAAATTTTTCCTAAAAAAATATTTATGGTAATAGATATTATATTATTTTTGCTGCTTAATAATTAAAAAAAGTAAATACAAGCCTTGAAAAAAAATAATTTATATCATTTCTTTTCTCCCGCAACGGTATATTTATTATTATTACGACGTGGATGCTGATGGGCCCTTGCGTTTACAAACGCACCTATCAGTGAAAAAATATCCCCCGAATTTCTCCCTTTTAATTAAAATTTAAATTTCCTGCAAATTGGAACAATCAAATATAATTGTTCGTGTTGCAATTCCTGAAGATGTAATTTATTCATCTACCATTACAGATGAAATGGCTTCATCTGCACAGGCGCGCGGAACCGGAATTGCCAAACGTTCACCAGAATATATTTCACAAAAAATAACAGAAGGCAAAGCTGTTATTGCTGTAACCAAAGATAAAAAATGGGTGGGCTTTTGCTACATTGAAGCCTGGGGCCATGAAAAATTTGTTGCCAACAGTGGCCTCATTGTAGCGCCTGAATTTAGAAAATCGGGCATAGCGAAAATAATTAAAGGCCGCATTTTTGAGCTCTCAAGAAAAAAATACCCCGAGTCTAAAATCTTTGGCTTAACCACCGGGCTTGCTGTTATGAAGATCAACAGCGACCTGGGTTATGAGCCGGTAACTTATTCTGAGCTGACAGACGATGAAAATTTTTGGGCAGGTTGTAAAAGTTGTGTCAACTATGATATCCTGATGAGCAAGGATAGAAAGAATTGCATGTGCACTGCTATGCTTTACGATCCTAAAGATCATTACAAGCCTGAAGAAACCGCCAGCGATTTTAAAAAGAAATCAAAGGTGTACGAGAGGTTTATGAGGCTGAAGAAAAGCAAGCTTATTAATTATTTAAAGAAGAAAAAGCAGGAAAAGCCAAAATCAATATTTAGTTTTTTCTTCAACTTTTAAAATTTATTATAGATGAGTAAAAAGGTAGTAATAGGATTTAGCGGAGGATTGGATACTTCTTATTGTGTAAAGTATTTCACTGACGATTTGAATTATGAAGTTCACAGTATTATTGTAAATACCGGCGGATTTTCGAAAGAAGAACTGGATCAGATTGAGCAACATGCAAAGAAGCTTGGCGTTGCCTCACATACATGCGTAGACGCAACTAAAAGTTATTATGATTCTATCATAAAATACCTTGTCTTCGGAAATGTTTTAAAAAACAATACCTACCCCTTAAGCGTAAGTGCAGAGCGGGTTTCACAGGCGTTGCATATTGGGGAGCATGTTAAAAAAATAGGTGCAGATGCTGTGGCGCATGGAAGTACCGGCGCTGGAAATGACCAGGTAAGGTTTGATATGATCTTTCACATAATGATTCCGGGAGTAGAAATTATCACGCCCATTCGTGATATGCAATTATCCCGGCAGCAGGAAATTGATTACCTCAAATCCAAAGGAGTAAAAATGAATTTTGATAAATCAGTTTACTCAATCAATAAAGGTTTATGGGGAACAAGTGTTGGGGGCAAAGAAACTTTATCTTCTAAAGGAATGTTGCCGGAAGAAGCGTGGCCTACTCAATTAAGCAAACACGAACCGGAGGAAATAAAATTGCATTTTGAAAAAGGTGAATTAGAAGGAATAGATGATAGGAAATTTGATAACCCTGTAGAAGCAGTTCAATATTTACAAACCATCGCAGGCCCTTTTGCCATTGGGCGCGACATTCATGTTGGTGATACTATCATTGGTATTAAGGGCAGGGTAGGGTTTGAAGCGGCAGCATCTATTTTAATCATCAAAGCTCATCATGCTTTGGAAAAAAATGTACTTACCAAATGGCAATTAACTTTGAAGGGCCAGTTATCAGATTTTTATGGCAACTGGTTGCATGAAGGCCAATTGCTAGACCCGGTGATGCGCGACATAGAAGCCTTCTTTACATCCTCACAGGAAAATGTAACCGGTGATGTGTTCATTCAATTAATGCCTTATCGTTTTCAAATTCTCGGCATTGAATCCCCTTATGATTTGATGAATGGAAAATTTGGAAAGTATGGCGAAATGAACACTGGCTGGAGCGGTGAAGATGTAAGGGGATTCAGCAAAATATTTGGAAACCAGGCAGCAATTTATCATGCTGTAAAAAATGGGTTAGATGAAAAGTAAAGTAAAGGTGGGAATTATTGGCGGCGCAGGTTATACGGGTGGTGAATTGATAAGGATATTAATCAATCATCCTTCTGCGGATATTATTTATATACATAGCAAAAGCAATGCAGGCAAGGAAGTAAGCAGCGTTCACCAGGATTTATTAGGAGAAACCAACCTGAAGTTTTCACATGAAATAGGGCATAATATTGATGTGCTTTTTCTTTGTGTGGGACATGGTGATTCCCTTACATTTATGGAAGAAAATGATATCCCCAAAAATATAAAAATAATATCCCTTTCACAGGATTTCAGGTTGAAGAAAAATTCGGTGATTAAAGGGCGTGAGTTTATTTATGGCCTTCCGGAAATAAACAGGGAAAAAATCAGAACGTGGGATAATATTTCTAACCCCGGGTGTTTTGCTTCCAGCATTGAATTTGGATTATTGCCATTGGCAAAAAACAAATTGTTGGCTGACGTGTACAGCACAGGCATTACGGGTTCTACCGGTGCCGGGCAATCAAAAAGTGAAACCACTCATTTTTCCTGGCGCGAAAATAATGTGCAGGCCTATAAGTCTTTGCAACATCAACATATCAATGAGATCAATGAAACTTTAAGTACAGTATCTGGCGGCTCGGTTCCTTCTATTCATTTTGTTCCCTGGCGTGGCGATTTTACGAGAGGTATTTTTATTAGTTCTCAATTGAAATGTTCAGAAACACTTCCTGAATTGTACAAGATGTATGGGGAGTTTTATAATGGGCATCCATTCATTAAAGTCAGCCACGAGCCCATATTTTTAAAGCAGGTAGTAAATACTAATAATTGTTTTATCAACCTTGAGCAGGTGGGCGATATTGTTGTTATTCATTCTGCCATTGATAATCTTTTAAAAGGCGCCAGCGGCCAGGCCGTACAAAATATGAATTTGATGTTTGGCCTGGAAGAAACAGAAGGTTTAAAATTAAAGGCAAATTATTTTTGAGAAGTGGTAGGTAGTAAGTTATAAGTTATAAGTGGTAAGTCATGATTGGAGAGTAAAAAGTAATTAGTATGCAAAATTATAAAGACCTTAAAGTTTGGGAAAAGTCACATGCATTTACACTTAAAATTTATGAGGTTACGAGGCAATTTCCGAAGGAAGAAATTTATAGCTTAACGAACCAGGTACGAAGAGCTTCCTCATCAATTCCGGCAAATATTGCTGAAGGGTGTGGTAAGAATTCAAAATTAGAATTGGCTCATTTTTTAAATATTTCGCTTGGATCAGCAAATGAGGCTGAATATTTTTTGATTCTTTCTAAAGATTTGAAATACCTCAATGAAGAAAATTTTAAAATATTATATGATTTAATAAATGAAGTAAAAAGTATGCTGATTTCTTTGATTTCAAAAGTGCGGGGCGGGGTGGGGAGTAATAAGTTATAAGTAGTAAGTGGGAATTAGAAAGTTGTAGGTTATAAGTTGTAAGTGGTAAGTGGTAAGTAGGAAGTAATTTGTAAGTAGATAATTAATAGACGGCGCTTACTAAACTCAAAATTTACAATCCACAACCTATGACTCAAAACTTACAAGCTAAAATCTACGACTCAAAAATTACAACATTTAAAACATACTTTTTACAACTCTAAACCTACAACCTACAACTTATAACTTACAACTTAAAACTTACAACTTACAACTCAAAAAATGACACTATTCGACGTTTACCCCATCAACAACATCAATATCGTAAAAGCAAGCGGCTCCTATGTTTGGGACGATAAAGGCACGGAATACCTTGATATGTATGGAGGGCATGCCGTAATCAGTATTGGCCATACCAATCCACATTGGGTAAAAAGAATTGAAGAGCAGTTAGAAAAAATTGCTTTCTATTCTAATTCAATAAAAATTCCATTGCAGCAGGAACTGGCAGATAAACTGGGTAAGGTTTCCGGGAAAAATGGTTACCAGTTATTTCTTTGTAATTCCGGGGCTGAAGCCAATGAAAATGCTTTGAAGCTTGCTTCGTTTCACAATGGAAGAAAAAAAATAGTTGCTTTTACAAAAGCCTTTCACGGGCGTACCTCCCTGGCTGTTTCTGCGACAGATAACCCTTCAATTGTTGCGCCAGTTAATGAAACAGATAATGTTGATTTTCTTCTTTTTAATGATGAAGGTGCATTAAAAGAATATTTTGAAAAGAGTGGTAAAGAAGTTTGTGCAGTGATCGTAGAAGGTATCCAGGGTGTAGGCGGAATAAGGGTTGCATCGAAATCTTTTTTACAATTGATCCGTAATTTATGTACTGAATATGGTGCTGTTTTTATAGCAGATGCAGTACAATGCGGTTATGGAAGAACGGGTAAATTTTATTCTCATGATTTTGCGGGTGTTGATGCAGATATTTATTCAATGGCAAAAGGAATGGGCAACGGTTTCCCGATTGGAGCGATTTCTATTTCTCCTGAAATAGCGCCAAAACATTTTATGTTGGGCACTACTTTCGGTGGCAACCATTTAGCGTGTACCGCTGCCATAGCAGTTTTGGAAGTAATTGAAAAAGAGAACCTGATGAAGAATGCAGAAGAGGTTGGTAATTATTTGATGGAAGAAATTGGAAAAATTCCTTCCCTCCAAAATTTACGTGGTAAAGGTTTGATGATTGGTTTTGATGTTCCTGAAGAACTAAAAGATTTAAGAAGCAATCTTTTAAACAAACATAAAATTTTCACGGGAATGGCTAAACCAAATGTGATAAGATTATTACCTTCACTTGCTTTAAGCAAAAAAGATGCGGATAAATTTTTGAAGGCACTGAAAGAAGAAGTTGGCTTTCTCATTTCACAAAATGAAAACGTTTCCACTTCGGTTAATGCTTAAGTTTCATTGTTGCCGGTTGGTGGGGACACCAACCGGGGCAGCGCGCAGTGGTTCGTGTCCCCACGACCCACTGTAAGCCGGCCTTCGAGGCAATTTGGAATGAAAATGTTTTATATGATCAAAGCGTAATTAAATATTCACAGGCGCCGTGGTTCGTGTCCCCACGACCCACTGTAAGGCAATTTTGAATGAAATGTTTCTAATATAGTTAAAGCGTAATTAAATATTCACTAAAATCAATTTTTAAAAATATTGAAAAACTTTCTTTCAGTTAATGATGCAGGCATTATAGATGAGTTAGTAAAAAGTGCCCTGGGTTTTAAAAAAGAACCCTTAGCAAATTCATCTTTGGGAAAAGGAAAACGTATGGGGCTTTTGTTTCTGAATCCCAGTATGCGCACGCGTTTGAGCACACAAATAGCTGCCCAAAACCTTGGCATGGAAACCATTGTTTTTAATGCCTCACAGGAAGGATGGGCGTTTGAATTTGAAGAAGGCGCTGTTATGAATGGAACAACCGCAGAGCATGTAAAAGATGCCGCGCCCATTCTTGGAAAATATTTTGATATTTTGGGTATCAGGACTTTCCCAACTTTAAAAAACCGGGAAGCAGATTATGCAGAAACAATTTTGCAGCAGTTTGTAAAATATTGTGGCATTCCTGTTGTCAGTTTGGAAAGTGCCACGCTCCATCCGTTGCAAAGCCTCACCGATATCATCACTATTTCAGAGCGGCTTCCAATTAAAAATAAAACAAAACCAAAAGTAGTTTTAACCTGGGCGCCTCATGTAAAGCCTTTGCCACAGTGTGTTGCCAATAGCTTTTCAGAATGGGTAAATGCCTGGGGGCATGCTGCTTTTGTGATTGCCCACCCTCCTGGTTATCATTTAGATACCCGTTTTACTAATGGAGCGGAGCTTACTAACGGCCAGGCGTATGCGCTAAAAGATGCGGATTTTGTATATGTAAAAAACTGGAGCAGTTATGAAGATTATGGCAAAATTATTCCTGTAGAAAATGATTGGTTGTTGAATAATAAAAAACTGGAAATTACCAATAACGCAAAAGTGATGCATTGCCTTCCGGTAAGAAGAAATGTAGAACTAAGTGATGAAATTTTGGACAGCAATAATAGTATCATCACCGAAGAAGCCGGCAACCGGGTATGGGCTGCGCAGGCTGTATTAAATGAAATTCTTCGTAATATGCATGACTGATAAAAGAGTGTCATGTGATAGCTTAAAAAATAAAAATGATTTCGATTATTAGGATTAGGAGGATTGTTCGCAATTAATGATTTTTTCAATTGTCCCGGGTTTCAACCCGGGGAATTGATGAAGTCTTTTATGGGCTTTAGCCAAAAACTTTATTTAGAATTTTGGCTAAAGCCAGTAGTCTTTAATAAATATTGCCCACCTGCTAAAGCAAGTGGCAATTAACAAGTGGCAATTCATTTGGGAAGCCATTCTTCCGAAATGAATTTCACAAAAGTTTTGCGGTTAATCTACCTGATCCTATCGATTATTATAAAATCAGAGATTGAAGAAAATAAAATGAAGGCATTAATTCAGTTTTTGAAATCATCTAAAATTGACGCGGAAATAAGAAAGTTGCCTGAGATTAAAATTAAGAAAGAAGCAGGGTTTTCTTTATCTGCAGGCATTTGGAAGGATTATAATATAGAAGCTAACAAATTGCGCCAGGAAGTGTGGAACATAAAATAAATGAATTTCATTAATAAACTTTGGAAAAACTATTCATCATAAAGATTGGCGGAAACGTAATTGATAATGAAGCCAACCTTGCTTCGTTCTTAAAAGATTTTGCAAATATCCAGGGTAAAAAAATCCTGGTCCACGGCGGTGGAAAAATCGCAACTTCCATAGGAAATAAATTAAACATTCAATCCAAATATATAGACGGCAGAAGAATCACTGATGATGAAACCATTGATTTGGTTACGATGGTTTATGGCGGATTAGTAAACAAACAAATAGTGGCAAAATTGCAATCGCTTCATTGCAATTCCATTGGAGTTACCGGCGCTGACGCGAATTTATTGCCAGCCAAAAAGCGTGGCCTTAAAGCCCTCTCCACTGGAGAGGGTTTGGGTGAGGCTATTGATTATGGCTGGGTGGGGGATATTGAAACAGAAAAAGTGAATGCTGAAAGCTGGAAATTATTTTTAGAAAACGGCTTAACACCTGTCGTAGCCTCCCTTACACACGATGAAGAAGGGAACATGCTCAACACCAATGCCGATACGATTGCGTCTGTAATTGCAGTTAGCTTATCAAAATATTTTGAAGTGAGCTTAATTTTTTGCTTTGAAAAAAACGGAGTGTTGTTAGATATTAATGATGAGAATTCTGTGATAGCTGAAATGGATCATGAAAAATATGTAACCTTAAAAAATTCGGATAAACTATTCGCCGGTATTTTGCCCAAGATTGATAATTCATTTGACGCGGTTAATAAAGGAGTAAAAGACGTAGTGATTGGAAATTCATCACAACTTTCTTCTTTAATTAATGGAACGGGGGGCACCAAACTTTTTTAGCATGAGCAGTAAACCAACCATGCCTAACGGCAGACAGGCAAATATTGACGATTTATATTCTGATGCCATTAATTTATTAAAGGGATTAATTGCCATTCCTTCTTTCAGCAAAGAGGAAGATAAAACTGCGGCCTACCTGGAAATTTTTTTTCAACAAAAAAATATAAAAACCAACCGTTATTTAAATAATGTCTGGGCCACTAATAAATACTTCGACAGCAGTAAACCAACCATTTTACTGAATTCCCATCACGACACTGTGAAACCCAATAAGGGATTTACTTTAAACCCTTTTGAGCCCATAGAAAAAGAAGGAAAATTGTATGGCCTGGGTTCCAATGATGCGGGCGGCCCGTTGGTTTCGTTGCTGGCCACATTTGTTCATTTTTATGAAGAAGATATTCCATTTAATATCGTTGTTGCCGCCACAGCAGAAGAGGAAATCTCAGGGAAAAACGGAATTGAAATTTTGCTTCCGCAATTGCCAAAAATTGATTGCGCCATCGTTGGCGAGCCCACACTATTGAATATGGCAGTTGCTGAAAAAGGCTTGCTGGTCCTCGATTGCACTGCCCACGGAACTGCAGGGCACGCCGCGCGCAATGAAGGCGTGAATGCTTTGTATATCGCAGTAAAAGACATTGAATGGCTCAGCACGTACCAGTTCCCAAAAGTTTCTTCCCTTTTAGGCCCGGTGCATATCGCGGTTACTTCCATCAATACAGAAAATAAAACCCACAATATTGTTCCTTCGGAATGCAGTTTTTTAGTAGATATAAGAGTGAATGAATTGTATTCTTTTGAAGAAATTATTTCGGTTATTAAAGAAAATATTAAAAGCGAAATCCACCCACGTTCTATCCGGCTAAAGTCCTCTTTTATAAATCAAGATCATCCTTTGGTAAAGGCAGGAATTCAATTAGGGATTTCAACTTATGGCTCGCCTACCTGTTCTGATATGGCTTTAATGCCATTCCCTTCCTTAAAAATTGGCCCCGGCGATTCTGCCCGCAGCCACAGCGCTGATGAATTTATTTATGTTGATGAAATACGCAAAGGAATAAATACTTACGTGGAACTGCTGAAAAAGCTTTTTTTCAATTAAGAGGAACAATTAAAAATTACGAATTACGAATTGAAGAAAAGAATTAAAAATTAATAATTAACAATGAAGACAAATAATATTATACAAGAAAAAAGTTTTGCATTTGCTTTAAGGATTGTAAAGCTGTATAAATATTTAAGTACAGAAAAGAAAGAGTTTGTTCTTTCAAAGCAACTTTTAAGAAGTGGCACTTCAATTGGCGCAAATGTAGAAGAAGCAATTGGAGGCCAGTCTAATAAAGATTTCGTTTCAAAATTAAGTATTGCTTATAAAGAAGCAAGAGAGACAATTTATTGGCTTAAATTATTACAAGCATCTTCTTTCCTTTCTAACGAGCAAACAGAAAGTATTTTAAAAGATGCTGAAGAAATTTGCAAAATACTTGGCAAAATTCAAATAACAGCAAAAGCCCGTAATTCCTAATTCGTAATACAATTTCGTAATTCGTAATTCGTAATTTTTAATTGCTATTCTCCCCCCACCATACTCATCGAAACTGATATCCAAAAAAATGCAGATTTTCTAAACCGCAGCATCATTATTTCAATATCCGATTTATTGATAAAGCGCAACTTCCCTATTAAAGAATAAGACAGCCAGCCTTTCGTTAACCATTTTCCTGCAGTCCTTTTATTTAAGCCAAACCTGAGGACAAATACAGTAAACTCGTACCATTCCGTTGATAAAGAGATGGGTTGAAATTTATCCTTTTCGTTTTTAATTGCTATTAAATTCATTAAAGCCAAATCGCCTTTGGTTGGGTTTCTGGCAGCCAGGGCTTCTTCAATTTGTGCTTCGGTGGGAGGCAATTGGGTACTCATTATTCCCAATGGTTTTTTGGCTCTTTTAGTTGTAATTGTTTTGCCGCGCTTTACGTTTTTCTTTTCCATATTGTTTGGTTTTTAGTTACAAATTTATGGATGAGGTTCATAGAGAGGAACTGCCCGTTAGCAAAGGGTTTTTACCCTTTTTATAAATATACATTATTTATTTTACAAAAAACCCGGAACGATACATTTAAATCCTGCAACGTGAAATTTGCAGCCCATAATTTCTTCCATTCGTAATTCGTAATTCGTAATTTTTAATTGGCCCTTCAATTCGTAATTCGTAATTTTTAATTCTTAATTGACTCACCGCACAAAAAAAAGGTTGCCATTTTTTAAAATAACAACCTTGCTTCTTCCATTCATAATTCGTAATTCGTAATTTTTAATTAACTCTTCAATTCGTAATTCGTAATTCGTAATCTTTAAT
>Ga0207933_1000233_pt1 | contig 58318 bp, 43 predicted proteins | sample NGESurdeep092012_4_FD_184488 | JGI IMG/M metagenome (GOLD analysis project Ga0207933, IMG submission 184488) | Arctic peat soil microbial communities from Barrow, Alaska - NGEE Surface sample F53-3 deep-092012 (SPAdes) | ecosystem: Environmental > Terrestrial > Soil > Wetlands > Peat ...
ATCGCTTCCGACAGCCCTGCAACACCCTATAAACACTGGCCAGACCCGCGCTTCAAACAGAATTCAACCGGGAAGAAGCGCAAAACACCAGCAAAGACCACCCAATCAGGCGAATTTCAACGAGTTCCTAGATTGAATCTCGACCAAATACTGATTGAACTTGAGCTCAGCTAGCGGGAAGCTGCCGTGGCCTGTTCGCCGTGAGTCCGCGCAAAATCGTCGATTGCCCTGTAAGTTTCTTCGTTGCGCAAAATGGCCTGCACATATTCCCGCGTTTCTGTAAACGGGATCGATTCGACAAATTCGTCAATACCGGAATAAGGGCCTGCGGCCTCCCAATCGGCGACGCGACTGTCGCCCGCGTTGTAGGCGGCGAGCGCGTACTCCTGCACGCCGCCGAAACGGTCCAGCATCTGGCGGAAATAGCGCGTTCCGAGCTTGATGTTCATATTGGGATCAAGCAGCTGAAATGTCTGGAAGCCGGAGATCCCTTCTTCGTGGGCCATCTTTTTCCCAACCGATGGAAGCAATTGCATGAGGCCGTAGGCGTTGGCATGTGAGATCGCCGAAGGGTCGAACTCCGATTCCTGGCGGATCAGCGAGGCCACCATGTAGGGATCGAGATTATTCTTCGCCGACTCGGTCTCGATCGTGTCCCACCATGGCTCGGGAAAAAGAATCCGCCAATAGGCAAGAGGGATGGACTCAATGGAGGCGGACGCCGAGCCGGGCAATGCGTGCTTGAGCGAGCGCACGGCGCGAAAAGTCTCACCGTACGAGGAGTAAATCTGCGCCTCGGCCAGCGCGCTCCAGGAAGAAGAATCGGGATCAGCCTTGATCTCGTGCGCAATATATTCGTTCAGGCCGGCGTTCGCAAGCAGGCGCGCCTTGGCGAGGTGAGGGCTGTCCTCAGGGAACGTATCTACCAGATGTGGCGGAGGCGTGGGCTGGAAGCGATCCAGTTGCGGATCGGACGCCGGCAGAGTGGCGCCCAGGGCTTTCAAACGCAGCCGCGACATCTGCGCATAGAAAAAGTGCTGGTAAGCGTGGACGATCGTGCGATAGTTGGCGGCGGCACGGGCGGAATTGTGGTCAAGCGACTCGTAGAGGCGCCCGCGCCAGTAGATCGCGGAGACCGTTTCCACCGCGGCCGGATAATAGTGAATTTGATCGTCGAAGATCCGCGCCGCATCCTTGTAAAGGCCCAGCCGGTAGCTCAGCCAGCCTGAGCGCCAGTGGGCAGCCGCGGCGTTTTTATCGGACGGAAAGCGCGCTGTGAGGTCGCTGTAATATTGGATCGCCGTGGGGTAGTCGCGCTTGAGCAGGTACATGTTGCCAGCAGAAAACAGCGCGTCGGCCAGCCACGGACTATGCGGAAACCGCGACTCCATGTCGGAGACCATTTGCTTCTGCGCATTGACATCGTCGTGGTCGCGGGCCAGCTCCATCAACAGGTCCAGGCGGTGCGCGCCGTTTTCGTCGGCACTGTCTGGCAGTGCCGCGGCCTCGGATTCGCTGAGCCGCTTCAGCTTTAGCAAGCAGGCTGCTCCGGCAACGGCGAAGCTGTCGAGTGTCGCCGCATCCAGGCCCGGCTCGCGCGCCAGCGCCTGGAATTGCTGAAATGCCTCTGCGTAGCGGCCTGCGTTGTAGTAGGCATCGGCTAGGCTGCGCAGTTCCGCCACGGTCAACGTGGCCTCGGCCCCCATCTCCGTGAGCTTGGCGCGCGCCGTCTGCGCTTCAGTGCTCAAGGGATGCGACAACAACACCTGTTTGTATGCGCCTTCAGCAGCCTGCTGCTGACCGAGCGACTGCTCCACTTCGGCTTCGACCAGTTGAAAACCGGGGCGGCTGGCAGCCTCGGTACCCGCAGCGGCAGCGAGCACCTGGCGCGCGGCGGCCTGCTTGTTCATGGCCAGCAGAATGTTGGCCTCTAGTTCGGGTGCCTGGTTGTCAAAAATGCTTTCCGGATAGCGTGCGGTGAAACCGTGCAGAATATTCTCGGCAACCGGATCGTCGCCGGCCTCATGGCTCGCCTCAGCGTCGAGAAAGTCTACGTAGTCAGAAAGCTCACCGTCGGCGCGGCGAGCCTCGGCCAGGGCCGATTCGGCCTCGGAATAGCGCTTGTCGAGAAGGTAGGCGTGGCCAAGCGCCAAGTAAGCCGCAGCGTCGGCTTCGCCGGTATGGCTGTGCGCGTAGGTTGCAACACCCGCATAGGCCGCCGGCGTGCGCAGAGTGGCCAATTGCTGGGCCATGGGCTGGAGTTCTTTTGATGCGACAAATGCCCGCTTGAGCCGCGCTGTCCGCGCCAGGCGCCCCAGCCGCGTAGACCGGCTGCTCTGGCGAGCGCGGGGGTGCTTCGCCGTAGTTTTCCTGGCGGATGTCTTGGAATTTGCCGGCGCCGGCTTAACTCTGGTTGACCTGGTCGGCCTCGCTGCCGGATCAGCCCCGGCCTTCGCGCGAACATGGGCGGTGGCGGCAGGGACCGGTGGGCTTGCAGTAGACGGTGTATTGGCTGCGGGCGTGGCTGTGGATTGCGCTGCGGCGTGCGCGAAAGCAGAGACGAACAACAATGCCGCAAAGGCCGGCATGATCGCGAGAGCTGGCCGCAAAGCGGGCCGGGTAAAACGGGTTTGGGAAGGCAGCCAATGCATAGTTACACTCTATGCCGGATTGGACGCAAGCGAACGGCGCGGGGAATCACTTGCGTAACCGCTGGCTCGGCGCGATCCACCACCGGCGCACCCACCCACAGAGGTGTCGTCACGAGCGAGGCGCATTCAAGCGGAGTCGAGAGCCTGCCCTGAGCGGAGATCGTCCGCCACTACGGACGATCGAAGTCGAACGGGGATCTGCTTTCTGCGAACTTGACCCGCCACAAGAAATGGGTGCCCCTGGTCTGGATTTTCAGACCGGGGATAGCACAAGACCTGACCCGCATCCGCCGCACAGCCGCATCAACACGAGTGAAAGCATTTTCAAACCGGCCCACTTCCCCCGTTTGGCTCCGTGCCGCCGGGTCCGTTACACTCATCTTTTGCCGGTTCTTCACATTCGTCCAGGCCGGCAAAAGAGCCTTTGAGGCTAACCAGCCTGCGGCGAGACACGATCCAGCGGAACGGGCTGCGGCTTTCGCGGCAGTCTACTGGAACCTCTCTCGCAACAAATTTCGCAACCGGGTCACATGTCAACCATCCAACCAGTAGCGGGTCAAGACGAGCAGCATCCCGACGTGGCGCTGGTGGCACGGGTCCGCGCCGGCGATGTGGCGGCGTACGACACGCTGGTGCGTAAATACGAGCGCCAGATCTTCAGGATTGCGCAGCACATTACGCAAAACCGCGAAGACGCTGAAGACGTGATGCAGGACGCGTTTCTGAAGGCGTACGAGAAGCTGGATCAGTTTCAGGGGAATTCGAAATTCTACACATGGCTAGTGCGAATCGCGGTCAACGAGAGCTTGATGCGGCTGCGCAAGCGGCGCACGGGCAAACTGGTTTCGATGGACGAGGACGTGGCGACCGAAGAAGGGTCCGTTCCGCGCGACTTCGCCGACTGGGCTCCCAATCCGGAACAGAATTACACCCAGGCCGAGCTGGCCGAGATTTTGCGCAAGACAATTCAGGGATTGCCGCAAGGGTTTCGCGTGGTCTTTGTGCTGCGCGACGTGGAAGGTCTCTCCACCGAAGAGACCGCCGAGACGCTGGGCCTGAGCGTTCCCGCAGTGAAATCGCGGCTACTACGGGCGCGGCTGCAACTGCGCGAGCGGCTCACGCGCTACTTTGGCAGAAAAGCTCCGGCGATTTTACAGGCGGGCGCGACGCCGAGCGGAGACGGAGCTGAAGCATGACCTGCACTGAGTTCCTCCAGATCCTCGACGACGTGATCGACGAATCGATCGCCGTGGAAACCCGCACCGAGATTGAAGCTCACCTGCGCAAGTGCGGACATTGCGAAGTGGTGCTGAATACCACGCGCAAGACCATCGAAATCTTCCGCTGCCACGAGATCTACGAAGTACCCACCGAAGTGAGCGAGAGGCTGCACAGCGCGATCATGGAGAAGTGCAAGAAGGCGAAATAACCGCTTTCAGCCCTCAGTTTCCAAGCGTCCGCGGTTAGCACCCCGGATGCGGGTTCTTGAAGACAAGGTCAACCGGCAGCCACGGTGTAATGAGCTTCTCGTCGATCTCCCCGTCTCCCGCCGTGCTCGAGAGCGACGACTGGGTGAGCGCCACGTTGATTTTGACCTTTCCCGTCACGCAGTACTCCTGAAGAAGCGTCGCCACGCTCTGGTCCGTCGCATCCAAGTAGTCGGCGGGCAGCGCCCCATCCGTGCCGGGGATGTCGACCGCGCCGATGATGATCTGGTCCATCGTCATCGTCCCTTTGCTCTTGAGGCTTGAAGTGTCGATGCGCACGACGAGGATGGCTCTGGTCAACAGCGCGTCAGATGGCGCGTTGGGATCGGCCGCGTACTTGATGGGCGGAATGGTGAGGCCAGACTTATTCGGCTTGGCGGGCACCGCGGCTAGGGCCAGATGGTAAGGAGGCCCAGTGAATTTGGGCCTGACCGGAATGCCGGAGTTCTTATCCTGGGGTCCGCACCCTGACAGGAGCGCCAAAGCGCTGGTTGCGAGCATGCTCGCGAAAATGAAGGTATTTTTCAAGTCGTCCTCCAAGTCGTTCAAATGAACGGGCCATGATAGCACCGTCGCGGGAGAACAGACCGTAATGGTAGGGAGGGACCAGAATTAATAGGGCACCGGAACCCCAAAAGGCTGCATCGAGACGGCACTGGGCGGCGTGACCACAACTTTCGGCAAAAGATGGCGTCTGAAAAGAGTGTAAGCTCATGCCGTGCGGCATATGCTGGCCATTCCCCCCAGCCAGGAGCACATTCGATGCAATTCATGCGCGGCGCGATCGCCACCATCCTCTGCTGGAGCATGTGTTTCCCTGCCCCGCTGGCTCTGGCTCAGGATGCAGCGCCGGCTCGGGATGCGGCGTCAAACGCGGCGGCCAATGTCCCATCTTCCGCTCCTGTCCCGTCTCCCGGCCCTCGGACGCAACGGCCCAACTATGAATCGGGCCAGCTGCGAGGCGATGCGCGCATCCTTCATGCTCTGAACCGGCTTACCTTCGGCCCAAGGCCCGGTGATCTGGACGCCGTGCGCGCAATGGGCCCCGGCAACACGGGTCTCGACAAGTGGTTCGACCAGCAGTTGCAACCGGGGAATATCGACGAGACCGATTTGGACGCGCGACTGGCGCAGTTCCCGGCCATGCAGTGGAGCACGCAAGACCTGCTCTATCGCATGCCGAGCCAGGCCATGATTCGCCAGGCGGCGGATGGCAAGATCAACATCCCCGTCAGCGGAACGCTGCACGCGGTATACGAGAACCAGATTTACCGATACCAGATGAGAAAAGCTGCGCAGGCCGATAAGCAGGCGAACGCAGCGGCGAATCAAAATGCGGCGAATCGGGCACAGAATCCGGGACCGGCTCCGGCTGGCGGTGCGCAAAACCCGACAATGAGCGGGAACGGCGGCGCAAATATGGATGGGGCCGCCAACACGGTCGCGAATCCCAGCGCAAACCAGAGCATGGAGTCGGGCGGCGGAGCGAAGGCGCCGGCACAGGATGCGGCGACGCAGCCAGCCGGAGCGCAGCAGCCCGATGTGAGCGCGGCAGCGACTCCGGCAATGAACACCAGCTCGCCGGCTTCGAGGACGCCCTCGTCCCCGGCGCAGGAATCCAGACGGCCGCCTGCCGATGAAGCACTGATCGCGAACATCCTGGCTCTCCCGCCAACGGATCGCGTCCGGCGGCTGCAGGCCATGCAGCCCGAAGATTTTGAGAGTTTCATCAAGTCGCTCAGGCCCGTGCGGCGCGCGGCGCTTGTGGCGGATATGACTCCCGGCCTTAAAGAGACTGTCGAGGACCTGGCGGCTCCCGAGCAGACGGTCGTGCGAGAGTTGATGGCCGAGCGGCTCACGCGCGACATTTACTCGAACGCGCAACTCCAGGAAGTGATGACGGACTTCTGGCTGAATCACTTCAACGTGTATCTGCGCAAGAACGAGCAGATGCCTTACTACCTGGTGAGCTACGCGCGCGACGTGATCCGGCCGCACGCGATGGGCAAGTTTGAGGATCTGCTGGAAGCTGTGGCGCACAGCCCGGCAATGATGATCTATCTTGACAACGCTCAAAGCGTGGGACCTGATTCCGTGGCCGCGTACCGCGCCAAGACGGTGAACGCGCGGCGGCCGAACGCCAAACGGCAAGCACCCCAGGGATTGAACGAGAACTATGCGCGCGAGCTGATGGAACTGCACACAGTGGGCGTGAATGGCGGCTACACTCAGGCCGACATAACGCAGGTGGCGCGGGTGCTTTCAGGATGGACAGTGGATCGGCCGCAGCTCGGCGGCGAATTTCAGTTCAACGAGAATCGTCATGAGCCGGGCACAAAAAAGGTAATGGGCGCAAAGATCAAGGAGCACGGCGAGTTGGAAGGCCGCGAGCTGCTGCACATGCTGGCCACGCGGCCGGCTACGGCCAAGTTCATCTCGCGCAAGCTGGCGATCCGGTTTGTAAGCGACGAACCACCGCAGCCTCTGGTAGACCGGATGGCCAAAGCGTATATGGCCAGCGGCGGCGACATTCCCACGGTGATGAAGACGCTGTTTCATTCGCCGGAGTTCTGGGCCGCGACGGACGACAGCGCCAAGGTGAAGACGCCGCTGGAATATGTGGTAAGCGCCGTGCGGGCGAGCAATGCGAACGTGGCAAACTTTGAGCCGCTGGTGAATGCGCTGCGCCAGATGGGAATGCCGCTCTATGGCTGCGTTCCGCCGGTGGGGTACAAGTGGGACGAGGCAGACTGGGTGAGCACCGGCGCGCTGGTCGACCGCATGAACTTTGCCTTGTCGTTGGCTTCAAACAAGTTGCCGGGAATTAGGGTTGGATGGGCGCCTGAGACAGGCCTGAGCGCGCTCGGCACTGATGCGCCCGCGCAGCAAGTGGTGACCACGCCGGAGACAGAGGAAGCTCGCCTTGAGCAGGTACTTTTGCCCGGCGGCGTGAGCGATGCAACGCGGGCGGCGGCGCTGAAGGAATTTGAGGCGCAAAGCGCGCAGGGGGCAACGCAAGATCCGGTGAGGCAAGACCCGGCGAGACAAGATCCGGCGATGATGATGCAGCGCAATCCCCAGGTCTCCGAATCGAGACCTTTCGACGCAGTCAGAGCGATCCCTACGGCGGTTTCTGGAGCACCGGTTCCGCGGCGGCCAAATCGAGCGCCCGCAACCAATGCGTACGAACGGGAAGACCAATTGCTTGCGGGATTGCTGATGGGGTCGCCGGAGTTTCAGCGGTGCTGAAACCGCCAGGGGCCAGCTTTCAGCCATCAGCTGTCAGCTGGGCGGCGAGAGAACCGAAGTTGAGGCATGCGCAGGCAAAACACGAGGCTTTCGTAGATTGCACGCGGGACTAAGTAGGAAACTGAAAGCTGATGGCTGATAGCTGAAAGCTGCTGTTTAGAGGTGAAAAATGATGCGAATGAACCGGCGATTTTTTCTACACAGAGGCGCGCTGGCCGTGGCAGGCACAACGGCGATGCCGAATTTTCTTGTGCGCAGCGTGCTGGCGCAGGCGGCTGCGGGTGCGCCAGGTCAGCGGTTAGTGGTGATCTTCCAGCGCGGCGCGGCGGACGGGCTGAACGTGGTGGTTCCCTATCGCGAAAAGAATTATTACAAGATGCGGCCGAGCATCGCGATTCCGGAAAATCAGATCCTGGATCTGGATGGATTCTTCGGCCTCCATCCATCGCTGGCCTCGTTCAAGCCGCTCTACGATCAGGGACAGTTGGCGATTGTGCACGCGTGCGGCTCGCCCGATATGAGCCGGTCGCACTTTGACGCGCAGGACTACATGGAATCGGGCACGCCGGGATTGAAGAACACCGACGACGGCTGGCTGAATCGCGCGCTTCGGGCAGAGGACGTGTACGCCGCCGCATGTCATTGCGGGCGGCACAATCAGGAGCACACAGCATTTCGCGCGCTGGCGCTCGGCGCAGAAGTTCCGCGCACGCTGGCCGGTACCATTCCTGCGATCGCGATCGGCAACGTGAATACATTTAGCGTGGCGGGGCGTGGTGCAACGCCTTCGCCGGCGGCGAGTGCGTTTGAGACGATGTATGCCGACTCAGGCGATCGCATTTTTCACGCGGCGGGAGATGAAACGTTTGAAGCTGTGAAGATGCTGAAGGCGGCGAATCCCGCGCAGTACACGCCTGCGGCTGGCGTGAACTACCCGAATACGGATTTTGGCAACAACATGAAGCAGATCGCGCAACTGCTGAAGGCGAACCTGGGCGTTGAGGCGGCCTTTACCGATGTGACCGGATGGGACACGCATCAGAACCAGGGAGGCGTCAACGGGCAGCTCGCCAACCGGCTTACCGATTTCTCCGGGAGCATCGCCGCGTTCTGGCGCGACCTGGGCGACAGTGGCGGAAATGTGACGCTGGTGACGATGTCCGAATTTGGACGTACGGCGCGCGAGAACGGGACGGGCGGCACGGACCACGGGCACGCCAATGCGATGTTTGTGCTGGGCGGGCAAGTGAAGGGTGGCAAGGTCTACGGCAAGTGGCCTGGGCTTGACGACGACCAACTGAACGAAGGCCGCGATCTGGCGCTCACCACCGACTACCGGCAGGTACTGGGCGAAGTGGTGACGCGCGCGCTCGGCGCCGAGAATCTCGAGACGGTCTTCCCAGGAGCGCAGTTGAGCCGGGCGGGATTTCTAAAGCTGGTGTAGCGCGTCGCCGCGCCTTGAACAGCAAACGGCCCGGTGGCAAGCTCGACGCCGCATGATTTACCCTGAAGACAGGCATGAATACTCGACGGACGCTTCTCTTCTCTTCTCTGGCAGTGGCCTGCATTGCTGGCGCAGCTTTCGTTATCTTCGCTCAACAATCGACACCACCCGCGAGCCCGGCAACGAACGCACCCGCGAGCCCTTCCGCGAGCGAAGTTCCCGACGCGCCGCAGGCGACTGCCGAGGCCACGACGGTTCCTAACGGGCCATTTGTGGTGATGGATACGTCGATGGGCCGGATCACCTGCCAGTTTTATCAAAAGCAAGCCCCAAAAGCGGTGGCCAACTTCATCGGACTGGCCGAGGGCACCAGGGACTGGACCGACCCCGCGACGAAGAAGGTGCAGCACCACAAGCCGTATTACGACGGCACGATTTTTCATCGCGTAATTCCCGAGTTCATGATTCAGGGTGGCGATCCGACCGGGACAGGGATGGGCAATCCCGGCTATATGTTTGACGACGAGTTCGATCCAGGCCTGAACTTCGACCGTCCGGGTCGGCTGGCCATGGCCAACAGCGGGCCGAACACCAACGCGAGCCAGTTCTTTATTACCGAACAGGCGACGGATTTTCTCGATCAGCACTACACGCTCTTTGGCCAGTGCGATGACCCAAGCGTCGAAGTTGTAAAAGCCATCGCGCACGTGGAACGCGACTCGAACGACAGGCCGCTTTCGCCGGTGACATTGAAAAAGGTGACGATTGTTCGTGAAGGGCAGACGATGCCGCCGCCGTTGCCGTAAGCGCGGTTATCAGTCGTCAGATTTAGGTTGACGAAATTTACAAGCAAACAAACACAGGAGAATTCATGGCACTTGCAGCAGGAACGTACGCAATCTTCACCACCAGCGAAGGCAAAATTACTGTTCGGCTCTTTGAAACCGAAGCACCCATCACCGTCAAGAACTTTATCGAGCTGGCCGAGGGCACAAAGGAGTGGTCGCATCCGGTGACGCGCGCTAAGTCGAAAGACAAGCTTTATCACGGCACCATTTTTCATCGCGTGATTCCAGACTTCATGATTCAGGGCGGAGATCCCGCGGGCACTGGCATGGGCGGGCCGGGCTATCGCTTTGAGGATGAGACCAGGGGCTCGGCGCACAAGTTCGACAAGCCGTTCAAGCTGGCCATGGCGAACTCAGGCCCGAACACCAACGGAAGCCAGTTTTTTATCACTGTGGCGGCGACGCCGTGGCTCACCGGCAACCACACGATCTTTGGCGAAGTGGTGGAGGGCGAAGACATCGTGACCAAAATTTCAAAGTTGCCGCGCAATGGGCAGGACAAGCCGCACAAGCCTGTGGTGCTGGAGTCGGTCGAGATCGAGCGGATTAGCTAGCGGACGCCGCGCATAACTTCAGGATAGCCACACCAAACCGTTCCGCCTTAGCGGGGCCGATCCCGTCGATCGCCAGTAATTGCGCTACATTCGCTGGGCGCGCCAACGCGACCGCGCGCAGCGTGCGGTCATGCAGCACCAGAAAAGCCGGAAGGCCCAGCCGCTTGGCTTCGGCGGTTCGCCACTCCCGAAGCACCGAAGCCAGGACTTCGGAAGCGGCGCTGGCCGGTGCCGGATTTGTTTCCCTCCCCGCCGGCTTTTCGCCAGCGGTCCGCGAGGCGGCTTTGGCTTTTATCTTTCGCGGTAGTTCCGCGCTTCCGGCGCTGAACTCATCGGCAATTCCGTCACCGATAAGCAGCGGCAGCGGCGTTGCAGGCCTCACTTCCAATCCCGTTTCCGTGAGCATCGCTTTTCGAAAACGCAGAATCTCTCCGTCTTTCTCGAAGGTCGCTTCCTCGATCTCGATGAGTCCCGCGCGCGCCATCGCATCCAGCAGCCCGTCAAAGTCGCTACGGCTCATTCCGCCCGCGGGTTCGAGGCTCCGCTGCAGCGTCCCCGCCGCCATGTAGGTTACCGGGCGCAGCTTGTCCACAATTGCCTGGGCGATGTAGCGCTCGGTTGGCGTGACGCGCCGGAACTGGCGCAGCACCGCGCCCGCCGGATCGCAAATGTCGCAGATTCCGCACGACTGGCTCGCGTCCTTTACGTCGCCAAAATGCGCCACCAGCGCGCACATTCGGCATGTGCTCGATGTAGTGAACCGCAGCACTCGCTCGAACTGCTCGGCGCGATGCTGCGCCTGAATTGGGTAACTTTTTTTCCATCCCGCCGCGCCTCTGGTCGCTGCGCCTCCGAAGTCGACGCGCGCGCCGCCGTGAATTTCGAGCTTTTCAAGAGCCTTGTCGAATTCCTCTCCGTCCAGTTTCGACGCGACGCGCAGCTCTTCGACAAGTCGCGGTTCTTCCCCGAGCGCCGCAAAGACCAGGTTCAGGTTTTGCAGCGGCGGATAGTCACGGCTAAGGAAAAAGTTGTGCGTCCGCTGGTCGGCATAGGAGTGCATCAAGTAAGTCCGGCTCAAAGCTCCGTCGCGGCCGGCGCGACCAATCTCCTGATAGTAGCCCTCGAGTGTGGCCGGCAAACCGGCGTGAATTACCGTGCGGATGTCAGCCTTATCGATTCCCATGCCGAATGCTATGGTGGCCACCACCACTTGCAATTCGCCGGTCTGGAACGCCTTTTGCACGTGTGCACGCGTCTCCCCATCGAGACCGGCATGGTAAGCGGCAGATGAGACGACAAGCGAGAGCTCCTCGGCCAGGCTTTCGGCCTGCTTTCTCGACGTCGCATAGACGATGGCCGGACGGCGTGCCGGCGAAGCGAGCAGACGGCTGATTGCGCGCGACCGCGCCGGCACCGCAACCTCAACCACCTCGATGGCGAGATTCTCGCGGCGGAAGCCGTGAATGAACTTGAGCGAATCCGCCATACCCAGTTGCGCAAGAATGTCCGCCTGCACCGTGGGCGTGGCTGTGGCCGTTAACGCAATTACCGGCGGGGGATTGGGAGAGTTGCGCAGACCCGGCAGATACTGGCCCAACATTCGGTAGTCTGGCCGAAAGTCGTGTCCCCATTGCGAAATGCAATGCGCCTCATCGATGGCAATCAGCGCCAGTGGGCGCTTGGCCAGCATCTCGGGAAATCCAGGCACGCGCAGCCGCTCAGGCGCGATCAAGAGAAACTGCAGGCCGCCCTCCAGGAACTCCGCGCACGCGTTGCGGGCTGCGGCGCGATCCAGACCGGAGTGAATTCGCGCCACGCGAAGGCCCAGCGCCGCCAGTTTCGCGGCCTGGTCTTCCATCAGAGAGATCAACGGCGAAATAACCAGCGCAGTTCCGCCACGCGCGATAGCGGGCAATTGATAGCAAAGCGACTTCCCTGCCCCAGTCGGCATGACCAGCAAAAGGTCGCGTCCCTCGATCGCCGTGCTGCATACCATCTCTTGATTGGCGCGAAAGCCGGCAAAGCCAAAAACGGACTGCAAGAGGCCGATCGGAGTATTCGAATGTTGAGAAACCGTCAAAGGATCCCCGCTTCCAAAATAGAAAACCTCTTATCTAATTGTCCGCTCTTATCGGAGGGCCTACGCAGCAAAATTGCACAAAATACAGGTTGTCTTTATAGAGTAAAGAGGCAGCGGTCGAGCTGAGCCGATCAGTTGGCCGAACGATTCGATTCAAAACCGCAGGCACTTCGCAGCGGGCGGAAGAGCAACTCACGTATCATTTCGACATGAGTGCAACTGGAATTGTCGACATCCCCAGCCATCATTCGGTGGACGCGACCGTTGAGAGGATTCTCGGCATTCTCTCGGCGAAGGGCGTGACTTTATTCGCGGTTCTGGATCACGGCGGCGAAGCTGAGAAGGTGGGTATGAAGATGCGCCCCACCAAGCTGCTGATCTTTGGGAATCCGAAGGCGGGCACGCCCGTAATGTTGGCGGCGCCAAGCATTGCCATCGATCTGCCGCTCAAGATTCTGGTCTGGGGAGACGAAACCGGCAAAGCCTGGATCTCCTATAACTCCGCGGACTATCTGCGCAGCCGTCACAATGTACCCACGGAATTGATACAGAACCTTGCGGCAGCGGAAGGAATTGCGGCGAAAGCGGCGGAAGAGTAAAAAGATGAACTCAAGAGCGACCCGGCGAAACTTTCTGAAGAGCGCGCTGCTGGCATCGGCGCCGCTGATTGCGGCGCAGGGAGCGCGGAGCGCGGCTGGGGAAGCGACTCCGGCGGGTAAGTCTTCAGGAATAGACGACCGGGCCAAGTGGCTTGCTATTGTTGAGCGCGTCTCGCAGCCGGTGCTTGAAGCGATCAGACAACAAAAGCTGCGCGCGACGATGCCGGTGGAATCCCTTGAGGGACAAAAAGCAGCGCGAAGAGAGTCGACGCATCTTGAGGCCGTCGCGCGACTCCTGTCAGGACTAGCGCGGTGGCTGGAGGCTGAGCCCGGCGACAATGCCGCTGAGGAAGTGCTGCGCAAACGCTACCGCGAGTGGGCGCGGCTCGCTATTCGATACGGCACCGATCCGCAATCGCCCGACGCATTCAACTTTGGAACAAACCAGCAGTCGCTGGTCGATGCTGGGCTTCTTGCGCTGGCCGTAGCGCGCGCGCCCAATGAGCTTTGGGCGAAGCTCGATTCGCAGACTAAGGAAAACCTGGTGCGCGCGCTCGCCGCAACGCGCAAACTGCAGCCAGGCTTCAACAACTGGCTTCTGTTCAGCGCCATGATCGAGGCATTCTTCTGCAAGTTCGGCGAGCCGTGGGATACCGTGCGTATCGACTATGCCCTGCGGCAAGTTCAGGAGTGGTACAAAGGCGACGGAGCTTACGGTGACGGACCCGAGTTCCACTGGGATTACCTCAACAGTTTTGTGATCCAGCCAATGTTGTTGACCATTTTGGATACCACCCAGACGGTAACGGATCGATGGACCTTTTTGCGCAAAACAGTGGAGGAGCGGGCGAGACGCTATGCGGCAGTTCAAGAACGGCTCATCAGCCCCGAGGGCACAATACCGCCCATCGGGCGCTCGCTCACCTACCGGTTTGGGACTTTGCACCACCTGGCAGAGATGGCGTGGCGGCGCGACCTGCCGGAGGGCGTCTCTCCCGCGCAGGTGCGAAGCGCAATGACCGCCGTGATGACGCGGATGATTGAAGCAGCGGGCACCTTTGATGACAACGGATGGCTGACGATCGGATTCGCCGGACACCAACCGGCCCTCGGAGAAAGCTACGTATCTACCGGGAGCTGCTATTTTTGCGCGGCGGCGTGGCTGCCGCTTGGGCTGGCGGCAAGGGACGAGTTCTGGAGCGCGCCGGCTGAACCCTGGACCGCGCAAAAAGCATGGGGCGGCGTGAATATCGACGCGGATCATGCGATTCATGGCTGACGAAGCCGCACTGAATTACGTCCAGGCAGCAATTAAAGTAAAAGAAGAGTGTCGATTCTCCAGTTCGAATCGGAGAAGTGGCGCATGAGGAAAACCTCTTGAGCGAAAGCGGAGCGCCGGGCCGTACATTCACATCCGATCTTGAAGCCGCGGGCCGAGCTAAGCCGCCGAGCGGCGCATCGCATGTGTGGAGGTCGTTGCGCCATCGCAATTTCAGGCTGTTCTTCGGCGGGCAGACCATCTCGCTGATCGGCACCTGGATGACACGCATTGCCACAGCGTGGCTGGTGTACCGGCTCACGGGCTCAGCGTTGCTGCTGGGCACGGTGAGCTTCGCGGGCCAGATTCCGACGTTTCTTGTTGCGCCTTTCGCCGGCGTCTGGGTAGACAGGCTTGACCGCCGGAAAGTGCTGGTGTGGACGCAAACACTCTCCATGATTCAGTCGCTTCTGCTCGCGGCGCTGACATTTTCCGGGCACATCACCATTGGATTGATTCTGTTTCTGAGCGTGCTGCAGGGCATCGTCTATGCCTTCGATATGCCGGCGCGCCAGGCCTTCATGATGGAGATGGTGGGTGACCGCGCCGATCTGGGCAACGCCATCGCGATCAACTCGTCCATGGTCAACGTGGCGCGCTTGATTGGGCCGTCGCTGGCTGGAATCTTGATTGCGGCCACCAGCGAGGGCTGGTGCTTTCTGGTCGATGGCATCAGCTACATCGCGGTGATTGCATCGCTCCTGATGATGCAACTGAGTGCGACGGCAACGCTGCGGAAGGCGACATCGATGCTGACGGAGCTAAAGGAAGGCTGGAGTTATGTTGCAGGCTTCCTGCCCATCCGCACAATTCTGATGCTGTTTGCCGTGATCAGCCTGATGGGCATGCCGTTTGTAGTGCTGATGCCGGTCTTCGCTGTCAAAGTGCTGAATGGCGGCCCGCACACGCTCGGGTTCCTGATGGGAGCGATGGGCGTGGGCGCGCTGGTCTCGGCAATTTCGCTGGCGGCGCGCAGAAGCGTGCGCGGATTGATCCGCATGATTCCGGTTGCGGCGGCTGTGTTTGGAGTCGGACTAATCGGCTTTGGCCTGTCGCACGTTTTCTGGCTGTCGATGCTGATGGCGATGGTGGCGGGCATGGGCATGATGCAGGGGATGGCGGCGAGCAATACGGTCATCCAGACACTGGTGAGCGAAGACAAGCGCGGGCGCGTGATGAGCTACTACACGATGGCCTTTATGGGGATGGCCCCGTTCGGCAGCCTGCTGGCAGGAATGTTGGCAAACGCAATCCCGCCCATGCCGTTTTGGTTCGTGGGAGGCACGCCGCTTTCGGGAGCGCAATGGACGGTTCTTTTCAACGGAGTGATCGTGGTGCTGGGCGCGGCCTGGTTCATGACGCAACTGCCGGCGCTACGGCGCGTGGTGCGGCCCATTTACCAGGAGATGGGAATCATTCCGGCGCGGGAGATGACGGCGGAGCAGATACAAACGTAAGGCAGGTTTCGGGTTTAAGGTTTCAGGTGTCAGCTTTCAGCTCTCGGCGCTCAGCCTGAAGCTTGACACTCTACACGTTCCCACGCTTGCCGATCGGAGCGGCGACCGCCGCAACGATCGGGCAACCATTCCAGCCGGGCGGCCATTTCCTGCCGTCTCTTCTCACTCACATTTCAAATTCGCCAAGCGAATACGATGTGACGGGACTATTCCAGTCACGAGAAATTGCAAGCTGGTGACAAGCCTATGACAAGTTCGAGTCGCGACTCGGCCTACGATCACAGGGTTGGCAATTCAGAGGAAGTTCTGTGCCCAGTTGCACAGACAGATGGTTCGACCTCCCTCAGCTCCAGACACCCTCTAAAGGAGAAACTACGATGAAGGAAATTAGTATGCAGGTTTGCAAGACCGCAGTCGCCGCTTGCCTCGGCCTCGTTACTCTCATGGCTTCGGCCCCGGCACAGGCACAATATCAACTTACCTACCTGGTTTCGAATCAACTCGATGAACGCGCGGCGAACACCGATCCGCTTTTGTCCAACCCCTGGGGATTAGCCCGAAGCGCCACGTCGCCCTGGTGGGTGAGCGATAACCTCTCGGGATGGTCGACTCTCTACACTGGAGCCGGAACGCCAGAAGCGCTGAAGGTTTTGATTCCCACCGCCGGAAACGGGCCGTTGGAGGCGACAGGCGCAAACGGCATTGGCACACCGACAGGAATCGTTTTCAACGGATCGAAGACGGATTTCCAGGTTTCGGGCGTGGCCTCGTCTTTTATCTTTGCAACGCTTGATGGCACGATCAGCGCCTGGCCGGGGCCGAACAAGAACCTGGCGACCCTCGAGGTGGACAACTCAGCCAACAAGGCAAGTTACACGGGCGTGGCCATCACCAGCAACGCATCGGGGAATTTCCTCTACGCGGCGGACAACATCAACAATCACATCGATATGTTCGACGGCAACTTCAACCTGGTGAAGTCGTTTGGAGACCCATCAGTTCCATCGACTCAATCGGTATTTGGCGTCCAGGATATCAATGGACTGGTTTACGTGGTGTATGCCGTACCGAACGTGGGCGCGGGCGGTTATGTCGACGTCTTCAAGGAGGATGGCACCTTTGTGAAAACACTGATCCAGGGACCGGTGCTCAATCAGGCGTGGGGAGTGGCGCTCGCTCCCAGCAATTTTGGACCGCTGAGCAATACGCTGCTGGTTTCAAACAACTCCGTCAACGGCACCATCAACGGATTCGATGCTAAGACCGGCAGGTTTGTGGGCACAATAAGAGACCAGTTTGGGAGGCCGATAGTGCTCAATAACCTTTGGGGAATTGCATTCGGTGGCGGAGCCGCAAGCAACGGGGCAACAAACGAACTGTTCGCCACCGTAGCGCCGGGCAATGGGGCACAAAGCGAAATGTCCGGCACCTTTGTATCAATCGTCTTCGATCCAATTCCTGTTCATGGTTTTGACTTTGGCGATCGCGATGGCGATGGGGACGGCTCGAAATAGCCGTTTTCATCACACGGGACGGGCACTGTCACCCGTGATGACGGGCTAACCGGAAGCGCTGGAATGCCCCCCCTTGCAGGTCGCTGCGGTAACCCGCGCGGGCCTGCAAGGGGGGGAATCGCGGTCCTAAAAGACGGGGTGCGCGTCTACTGCGTGACGCCGCAGAGATGGACGTGGACACCAAGTTCGGCAAGCATTGCGGCCTTGGTCGCGAGCGCTTTGTCCGCGAGTTCGACCGAGGGCGCATAGGCCACATTCAAGTGGTTGGCGCGGTGGCGGGCCATCATTTGATTCTGGCTGATGCCGTGCAAAATGGCGTGGACGATGGGCCACTGCACCGTGGTTTCGCGCCAGCGGCGTTCGGTTTCCGCAGCCGGCAGGCTGACCACCGTGCCGCGGCCAAGGTCGGCGTGCAGCGCGCCTCCCTCGACAAAAACGCGGCTCCATACAATCTCGCCGGGTTTACCGACGCCTTTGAGAGAACCGCCGCCGAGGGGAAAGTACATCGCCGGCTGTCGCTCGCTGATTGCGCCTGCATAACCGTCGACAAAATGATTGGCTGGGGCAGCGCCGGAGATCTGCAATAGCCAGACGAAGGCGTCAATCTGGAGTGGGCTGGCGGCGCCTGGTTCCAGGCTGGCGCTATTGCTGCCCTTGTAGTGCTCGCCCCAGCGCACATCGTGCAGCGTGGTTGAGGGATCGAGTCCAAGCGCCTTCCAGCAGAGATTGGTGACCAGCGCATCGACGCCTGCGCATTCGTCGACCTCGTTGAAGTGCGGCAGCGGCCCGCCAGCGTAAAGCTCGCTTGTGGTTCCTTCCGCGTAGACCGGAGGGCGATCGGAGTTGTTGAGCATGCCTTCAACCAGATCGGATGCGGGCACCAGGTCTTTGAGCCCCTGCTGATATTGAATGCCGATGGCATCGCAGCCGAATTCCTGTGCGATGCGGACGGCCGCGATGTACATCCTGCACTGGTCGAGCACCTGATCGAGCGTCAGCTCCGTCGAAGCATCCTTGCCGAATGAAAACTTGACGCCCTTGGCAACCAGCCATTGATAGACGGCCTGCGCTTCAGCGTCGCTGACCGTGCGCATTTTGGCGACGAGCGCGGACTGGCTCAGGCGCTCCTTGAAGATGCCGGCAGGATTGAGCAACTCGTCGTCGATGATCGCGTTGTACATACCCATGCAGCCTTCATCGAAGACACCCATGATGGACTTGCGGTGCTTCAGTTCGGTGGCGAGCTGTGCGCCTAACTGCGCGCTCGCAGCGGCCAATTTGCTTTTGTCGAGCGGATGGACGTGGGAGAGATCGTGCGTGATGGTCCCGTCGCGAAGCCACTGATCCAGAGCGCCCTGAAAGTAGGCGTCAGCAAAGTCCTTGCTCCAGATGGAGGAGAACGCCTTGCCGGCCTTGACCAGGGAACCGTTCAAATTGAGCAGGCCGACCAGTCCCGGCCACTGCCCCGACCAGTTCGCGACGGTGAGAATCGGCCCCTGGTGCGAACGCAGACCGGGGAGAACATGATGGCTATACTGCCATGCCGCGGTAGCAAAGACGAGCCGGGCGCTGGGGTCAATCTTCATGAAGACATCCATGCCCTGGCGCTGCGAGCAGATGAAACCGTGCTTCAGTTTCTCGTCGTAGGCGTGAGCGCGAACAAGCTTGTAGCCCTTTTGCGCAAACGCGGCAGTGAGTATTTCTTCCATGTCGCGTTGCGCGGGCCAGCACGCCTGGTTGGCGGCCAGGCGCAGATCGCCACTGGTAACCAGCATCACTTCATTGGCCGAAGTCTTGGTAATTTGATGATTTGTGATTGCCATTTGAATCGCTGTCCCGAAATGTAATCGTTAACACCAAAGAGAAATATACACCGGAACGCGGAGCGCGGTTTCGCAGCCACGACGATTAGGATTGAAGTTATTCCGCAGGTTGGAGCGGACAACCAGGCGGGTGAACCGAAAACATGTCACGAAAGAGAATCCAGAATCAAATCGTGCCGCAAAAGCACGCGTCCGGCGGCAAGCCTAACGCCCGCTCTACGCGAGTCGCGAGTGGCAACGCAGGCCACGTCAAGCCGCCCGTTGTCTCAGGGCGATGGCTGCTGGCGGCGTTGAGCGCGACGATTGCGGCCGCAGCAATTTGCTGCTGGCTGGCATTGTGCCTGCTCTTCTGGCAAGGGAGTTGGCAACTGCTCTATCATCCGACGGCGGGGGGCGCAAGAACTCCGGCCAGCGCGGGATTGGCTTTCAGTCGAGTCGCATTCGCGACCACAGACATTGGCATCCCGCGCCTCAAAGGCTGGTGGATTCCCGCGGCGCCGGGAGCTGCCCGCGCGCGCTTCACCGTGATTTATCTGCATGGGCAAGACGGCAACATGGGGGACACCGTGGACGTGCTGGCGCGGCTGCATGGCGCGGACGTGAATGTGCTGGCGTTTGACTATCGCGGATATGGAGATAGCCAAAATGCACGCCCCAGCGAGGCGCACTGGCGCCAGGATGCGGAATGGGCGATTGAATACCTAGTAGGAACGCGGCACATCGATTCCGGCTCGATTGTGCTGGATGGCGCGGGTCTCGGCGCGAATCTGGCTCTTGAAGTTGGCGCGGAGCATCCCGAGCTGGCTGGTGTTGTCGTGGATTCACCGCTTCAAGATGCGGCAGGCACAATCTTCAACGACGCGCGCGCGCAAATGGTTCCCGCGCGCCTGCTGGTGCGGGACCGATACGATTTGGACGCGGCGGCTGCTGCGCTGCGCGTGCCGCTGCTCTGGTTTGAGCATGCGGATGCGACAGGCGCGACCAAAGATCCGGAGGCTTACACAAGGGACACGGCACGCAAGATGATTGTCTGGCTGAACCCCGCCGGCGACAAGTACAAGCAGACCGAGGATGCGTTGGGCCGATGGCTAGACGGGCTGCGGGGCTGACGGACTGCGGGGCTGACGGGTGGCCAGCTCGCTGATTCTGGGGCACGCCTTCGCACACAATTGAATATTTAGCGCACGATGTCGCGATGCAGCGCCTTGACCTGGTAGCCGGCTTTGTGAAGCCTCTTGCCCAGCTCCTCGGCCATCATCACGCTGCGGTGCTGGCCGCCAGTGCAGCCGAACGCGACTGTCAAATAGCTCTTCCCTTCCTTAACGTAATGAGGGAGCAGATAAAGCATCAGCTTGGTGACGCGATTGAGAAACTCCTTCGTTTGCGGAAATCCCCTAACATAGGCAGCGACTTTGGGATCGAGTCCGGTCTTCTTGCGGAACTCCGGCACAAAATGCGGATTGGGCAGGAAGCGCACATCGAAAACCAAGTCCGCGTCAAGGGGAACGCCGTTCTTGAAGCCGAAACTAAGGCAGGAAACAAGCAAGCGTTTGGCTTGCTTCTCGTGGCCGAAGCGGCCGTGGATGTCGGCGCGCAGCTCATGAACATTGAAGTTGGAGGTGTCAATAAGCGTGTCGGCAACATTGCGGATGGGATCGAGCAACTGACGCTCTTCGACGATGGAGCGCCAGACTGTGTCTGACTGGCCGAGCGGGTGCGGGCGGCGCGTCTCAGAGTAGCGGCGGACGAGCACGGCGTCCTGCGCGTCAAGATAGACAACGCGGATCTGAAGCAGCTTCTTGATGCTCTTGAGGATTTCGGGCAGCCGATCGAGAGTAGCGCCCTCGCGAACGTCCATCACGATTGCGGCGCGCTCAACTTCAGTGGATTTGGCGACGATCGCGGCGAACTGAGGCAGCAGTTCGAGCGGCAGATTATCGACGCAGTGATATCCCAGATCCTCAAACGCCTTGAGCGCCGAAGCTTTTCCCGCACCGGAGATTCCGGTGAGAATGATCAGTTCCTTGCCCGGCTTGCCTGCCGGCGTCGGCTTGCGGCCTGCGGTCTTCAACTCGCGATTTGCTGGTCCCGATTTTGGCGAGCGGCGCGAGGTCTTCTGGGGCGTCATTGGTTCCATGCTACACCGGAGATCATGCACAGAAAAAATGACCGGGTAAGCAGCGAGGCAGGACTGAAACTAGATTCCCGGCGCGATAGCCCAATAGCCGGCCTCGGCAAGCGCCTGCGCTCGTTCCGGTTCCAGCGGCGGCGCAAGCAGAGGACCCTGGCCCAGAGCGCATCCCATGCGGGAGAGAGCCGCAAGCTGCTGGGGAGTCTCAATTCCCTGGGCGACGATCTCCAGGCCCAGCGTATTGCCGAGGCGAATCAGCGACTCCAGCACAGCCAACTGGCGCCCCGATGAGAGCGCCGCGGCCGTGAGCCTGGGGGCGAGCTTGATCATGCCGACAGGCAAGTGGACGAGGTGGTTCAATGGCGCCAGGCTCCCGCCAAAGTCGTCGATGGCTACGCGCACCTGCCAGTCAGCCAGGCGCTGCACAATAGCGACCGCGGCATCGGGATCATCGTTGAACGCGCTCTCCGGCGCTTCAAGGATCAAGCGCGAAGGGTCAGCGCCACTGGCCGCGAGAGCCTTCATCAAAATCGCGATGAGATCGGGATGGTAGAGTTGCCGGCGCGTCAGGTTGACGGTCACAATCAGCTCCTGCTCGGGAAAGCGATCGCTCAAAGTACGCAGTTCGGCACAGGCTGCATCGAGTGCCTCGCGCGCCAGCAGAATCGAAAGGGTGCTGTCATCGGCTACGGACGGCAGGTCGGCAAAGTTATCCGGGGAGCCATCGGCGCGGCGCAGGCTGAGAAACGATTCAAAACCCTCGAGCAAACCGCCGACGAGGCGATAGATAGGCTGATACCGGAACAAGAACTGCCGCTTGCTCACCGCGGAACGGAGTTCGCGCTCTCGCTCGCGATTGGTAGTAACGGAGATTTCGAGGTGCTTGTCAAAGATTTCGTAGCGCTCGCCGCCGGCCTGTTTGGCGCGGTACATGGCAACGTCGGCGTCGCGGACAAGAAGATCGGACGAAGTATGGTCGGGATTGGCCATGGCAGCGCCGATGCTGGCGCCGGCGCTGACTTCCTGGCCAAAGATTTCAAACGGCCGCTCCAGCTCATGCAATATGCGGCCGGCTACCACCTCAAGATCGTATGCGGAAACAATATTCTCGACTAAAACGGCAAACTCGTCCCCTCCGAGTCGCGCAGCCGAGTCCTGGGGACGCAGTGAAGCGCGCAGGCGGCCGGCGACCGCAATCAGCAGAGCGTCGCCCGCGGCGTGGCCAAGTCCGTCATTGACTTCCTTGAAGCGATCGAGGTCAAGGAAGAGGACCCCGCAATTCTGGTCGGGATCGCGCAGGCGGCGGCTCAGCGTGAGGTTGACGTGGTCAAGAAAAAGAGCCCGGTTGGGCAAACCCGTCAGCACGTCGTGCATGGCATCGTGCTCTAACTTTTTTTCCGTCTCCCTGTGTTGGCCGATATCGCGGAAGGTGAAAACGTAACCGACCCTGTCGCCGTCAACCAGCAGCGGGGCAGCCTGCAGGCTTACGTCCACGAGCTCGCCGGCTTTGTTGCTGCGAACCGTCTCCATCATCGCCACGCCGTGATCGTCAACGGCTTTCAGCAGGGTGGCATTCTCGTTGAAGCGTGTCTCCGGCACGATGAGCTCGCGAAGGCTGCCGCCGCTCGCCTCCTCCGCGGAGTAGCCAAACATGCGCGTAAAGGCCGGATTAGCGTAGAGAACATGGTTCTGGTGCTCGATGGCGACGGCCTCGGGAAGGCTGGCCAGCACGTCCTCCATCAGCCGCGATTTGGGCGCGCGCTCGCGTTCGCTCGGATGAGCCACAATAACGGCCTCGCGCAGCTCCGGATTAAGAACGCTGTAGGTGCCTTCAACTGGAATGAGGCGACCGTTGTTCTCAGGAAGTGTGGCATGGAATGGGTAGCCGCGCGGCGTGCCTGTGAGCAAGGTCTGCGGCTCCGCAGTGCCGGCGGAGAGCCCCCACAAAACCTCTTCGACTGGACGAGCGACCCAGGCGCCTTCAGTCAGGCCCAACAGCAGGCGTGCTTCGGTATTGGCAAAAACGATTGTTCCAGCGCGCTCAAGAAAGATGAGGACCGGCAGGCTATCGAGAACCTCGCGCTGCGCATCGGGGTTCGCGTTTTGATAGAGATTCAATCCGATGCCTCCCTTGAGTCCGCCGGAACTCCGTTTGACTAGAGCTTGTTTCAAAAATCAGCCTTGTAACAAGGGCACGCCTTTAGCCGGGCCGAAAAAGGCAACAAAGATACGGGGTTTTACAGGCTGCGGAAAAACTCGATTTTTAAAAAAGCGCGAAAAATGAATCGCGCCAGGATGACCCAGGAACGATCCGTGAGGGTTGGTCGATGGTTTTGCATCCCCCAAATTTCGCTCTTTCGCCTTCCATTTGGAGTTTTTCCGCAGCCTGTTTAACCCGTGAGGGATAACAACTCGATTCCATACGACCATTTTTGAAACACGTTCTAATCTCGGCCCAGACCCGGCCCTCGCTGCAGCGGTCACCACTATATGGAACTTGCTCAAATCGTATGCGTCGCTGGACGAGTGAACCATACCCAAATTCGGTCAGCGCGTGCAACCAAAGTCCAGCGGAATGCACAGTTTGCGCGGGTTTTGCACGCCAAAACCTGTGATTTTTCTCACAATGGCGGCCCAACGCGGCACAAGCACGACAGCGCCGCGCGCCCATTCGCGACCCATTCGCGAATGGGCGCGCGAATCGCTGCGAGTGAACCGCTGGCAAAAGGAAAACTTGTACGAGCGATTGAGCGCGCCCGCACTATCTAAATTTTAAGGAATCTCAACCAATTCCATCTGGCCGTCACGGCGGCGATGCAGCACAAATGTGCCACCCGAGACGGTGCGGAAGATGAGCAGATCGCGGTCGCGGAACTCGGTCTCCTTCACCGCTTCCTCAATGCTCATGGGCTTGAGCGCGATGGCTTCGGCGCTATTCACGATATGTGGTTCAACAACTGTGTCGCGAGCGGGAAATGAGTGAACCTTAATCGACGCCCGCGCTTTGCCCAGGGTGCGAGCCGATCCCGATACCTCCGCATCCGGCTCAACTCGGGCCTTGGAACGCGCCACGGGCGGCGCGATCAGAACTTTATCGCCCTTGGGCAGGCGCTTGCTCACCAGGCGCCGGTCGCGATAGCGGTGGGCTTGATGTTCGGCGCGCTCAATGGCGTCACGAAGCGCTGCGAGCGGCGTATCGGCCTTTCCGGTGGCCGCAAATCTGTGCAGGCGCGCCTGCACGCTCAGCTCGACAATGTGAATGTGGCGCTGCGTTGTGATGGTGACGCTGGCGTGAGCGGTTTTCCCGAGAATCTGGGTCATGCGCTCAAGTCCCTCCTCGGCGTGTTCACGCAATGCCTTGGAGATTCTCCCTTTTCTGGCGGTCATTGCCACGTCCATGGTCGCCCTCCGCTTTGCCTCGTCCACCCGCCGGCCAATTAAGGCGTTTGTAGAGCACAATATATGCTGAAGCAGCCAGTCGCTTCTACAAGCGCGCTTGCAGCTACTTGTTGTTTGATGCATGCCGCTGCATATTCGTCAGAATTTTCGGGCCGCCTATTCGGAGGAATTCTCGGATTGCTCAACCATATGAAAAAAGCCATTGTCTTTGGATCAAGCGGGTTTGTCGGCTCTCATCTTCTGAGCGAACTGTTGAACAGCTCTGGCTATGAACAGGTAACCGCCGTCGCTCGGAAAAACCTCAATATCACTCACCCAAAGCTACGAATTTTAATTGGCGACTACGACTCACTGGCGAGACTGAAATCGGAAATCGCTGCCGATGAGGTCTTCATTGCTCTTGGCACAACCAAGGCGAAGTCGCCCGTGGAGGCGGAATATTACAAAGTCGACCACGATTATCCGGTCCTGGCGGCAAAGATAGCAAAAGAGAGAGGGGCCACATCGGTCTTTCTGGTCACGGCTGTTGACGCCAATCCCAACGCAAAATTTTTCTATGTGCGGACCAAAGGCGAAACCGAGCGAGACGTGATCGCGCTCAACTTCGAGCACACGCATATCTTTCGCCCCTCAATGATCGTGGGCGACAGGAACGAGGACCGCTCGCTGCTCGAAGGAGCACTGATGAAGTTTTGGCCCGCGTTAAATCCTCTTTTAGCATGGAAAGACGGTAAGTATAGGGGCATAACCGGAGAAGAGGTCGCAAAAGCAATGATCAGGTCAGCAAAAAATCAAACAGAGAAGGTAAAAATTTATCACTGGAAAGAAATGCACGAATTGCTGCAAGGGAAATTTGAACCTGCAAATCGATGATCTGCACGAAGCGCGCCAGCAGAAGCCGAAAGCTTTCTCAGATTTCCCAGCGCAGCAGCGCCGCACCCACTGTGAACCCCGCGCCCATGGCTCCCAGCAGAATCAGATCGCCCTTCTTCAGCTTGCCCTCGTCGATCGCCGACTGCATGGCCAGCGGAATGGTGCCCGATGAGGTGTTGCCGTACTTTTCAATATTAATAATTACCCGATCCTCGGGCATCTCAAGCCGCTCAGCCGTGGCCATAATGATGCGCTTATTGGCCTGGTGGGGAATAAACCAGGCCAGGTCCGCGCCGGTGATGCCGTTGCGTTCCAGCACCTTCACGGTGGTCTCGGCCATTTTGCGCACCGCAAACTTAAACACCGCTGGGCCGTCCTGGTAAATGTAGTGCATCTTCTTGTCGACGGTTTCGTGCGTCGGCGGGTTCAGGCTGCCGCCGCCTTTGAGGTTGAGCGAGACGCCGCCTGAGCCGTCCACCTCATGCACAAAGTCGATGAAGCCGATTTCACCCTCTTCGCATGGCTCGATGAGCACTGCGCCTCCGCCATCGCCGAAAAGAACGCACGTCGCGCGGTCGGAGTAGTCGGTCATTCGCGTATTGGCGTCCGCTCCGATGACCAGCACTTTGGAATGTGCGCCGCTTTCGACCAGCTTGACCCCGGCTTGAAGAGCAAACACAAAGCCCGAACATCCCGCCGAAACGTCAAAGCCCCATGCGCCTTTGGCGCCGATCTTATTCTGCACCAGGCACGCGGTCGAAGGAAACATCATGTCTGGCGTGACCGTGCCCACGATGATGGCCTCAATCTCGCTGGCCTCAATGCCGCGCTGCTCCAGCACTTTTTTCGCGGCATGTATGCAGATATCGCTCACGCCAAGTCCCGGCGCCAGCTTGTGCCGTTCGCGAATCCCTGTGCGCGTCAGGATCCACTCGTCCGTGGTCTCCACCATTTTTTCGAGGTCTTTGTTGGTGATCACATCGGGAGGAACGTAGGTACCAAGCGCGGTAATTTTGGCGCGGCGGCCCACGATCGGGCGAACGTCAAGACTCAAAGCACTACTCCTTGCACGGGGAACACGAGTGCGGCGACTAACTTTCGAGGCTTGGTCCCGGGCTCCCTTGTTCCCTTGGTCCCTGCCGGGGTCCCCGGCGACAGGTCCTCGTCGCTGGGGTGGCTTGGTCCCTGCCCCTCACAAAAAATGTACCGGGTGACCTACTGCACACGCATTAGCCCGTTACCGTTGCTTCCTTCCGGACCTGGCGGGGTTGGCGGGATTACGTCGCGTAGGACCCGGCACTGATAGATTTTATCACTCGCCGCAATCGGGACGCATGAACGAAGGCCCACCCATTTTGGACGAGCATTCGGCGCGGAATCTCTCCACCAAATCAAACAAGGTCGAAGCGGTCGAGGTTCATCACCTTGGTCCAGGCGGCCACGAATGTCTCGACGAAAGCCTTCTCGGAATCGCTGCTTGCGTAAACCTCGGCGAGTGCGCGGAGCTGGGAGTTCGATCCGAAGACTAGATCGATGACGGTTCCAGTCCATTTAACTTCGCCAGTCTTGCGGTCGCGCCCTTCGAGTGCGCCTTCCGACTTGGCGGATTTCTGCCACTTCGTCTTCATATCGAGCAAATTCGTAAAGAAATCGTTCGTCAACGCGCCGGGCCGCTTGGTGAAAACACCAAGTTGAGACCCGCCGAAGTTCGCGCCCAATACTCTTAAGCCGCCGATAAGAACCGTCAATTCGGGCGCGGTGAGCGTGAGCAGTTGCGCCCGATCCAGGAGCAGCTCGGCAGCCGACTTCTCCAATCCCTTGCGGATGTAGTTGCGGAATCCGTCGGCAGTGGGCTCGAGCACAGCAAACGAATTCACATCAGTCTGGTCCTGCGAGGCGTCGGTGCGGCCCGGCGCAAAACCCACCTTGAGGTTGTGGCCGGCTTTCTTCGCGGCCGCATCAACGGCAGCGCAGCCACCCAAAATAATCAAGTCAGCGAGCGAGACCTTCTTGCCACCTTTTTGCGCAGCGTTGAACTCCTTCTGGATGGCTTCGAGCTTCGACAGCACCTTGGCGAGTTTGGCCGGCTCATTGACTTCCCAATCCTTTTGCGGAGCGAGACGAATACGCGCGCCATTAGCACCGCCGCGCTTGTCACTGCCGCGAAACGTTGACGCCGACGCCCAAGCGGTGGTCACAAGCTCGGAAATTGACAGGCCGGATGCAAGAATTTTCGCCGAAAGCGCTTCGATGTCTTTGGCGTCGATCAGCGCATGATCGACGGCCGGAACCGGGTCCTGCCAGATCAGTTCTTCTTTTGGCACAAGCGGGCCAAGATAGCGCGAAACCGGTCCCATGTCGCGATGTGTCAGCTTGAACCACGCGCGGGCAAAGGCGTCCGCAAATTCGTCTGGGTGCTGAAGAAAACGGCGCGAGATTTTCTCGTAGGCCGGGTCAAATCTCAAAGACAAATCGGTGGTGAGCATTGTCGGCGGGTGGGTTTTGACGGAATCGTGCGCGTCGGGAACGGTGCCGGCGCCGTCATTGTGCTTGGGCTTCCACTGGTGCGCGCCCGCCGGGCTCTTGGTGAGCTCCCACTCATAACCAAAAAGATTAATGAAAAAGTTGTTGCTCCACCTGGTCGGCGTTGTCGTCCAGGTAACTTCAAGGCCGCTGCTGATGGTATCTCCACCATGTCCGTCGCCAAAGCTGTTGCTCCAGCCGAGGCCCTGTTCCTCGATCCCGGCGCCTTCAGGCTCGCGACCGACATACTTCACAGGATCGGCAGCGCCATGAGTCTTTCCAAACGTGTGACCACCGGCAATCAGCGCAATTGTCTCTTCGTCGTTCATCGCCATTCGTGCAAAGGTCTCGCGGATGTCGCAGGCGGCGGCGATGGGATCGGGATTGCCGTTCGGGCCTTCTGGATTGACGTAAATCAACCCCATTTGAACGGCGCCGAGAGGATTTTCAAGCTCACGGTCTCCCTTGTAGCGCTCGTCTCCCAGCCACTTGGTTTCTGATCCCCAGTAGATGTCTTGCTCCGGCTCCCAGATGTCGGCGCGGCCACCGGCGAAGCCGAAGGTCTTGAAGCCCATGGATTCGAGGGCCACGTTCCCGGCGAGGATTATGAGATCGGCCCAGGAGATCTTGCGGCCGTACTTCTGCTTGATAGGCCAGAGCAGCCGGCGCGCCTTGTCGAGGTTGACGTTGTCCGGCCAGCTGTTGAGCGGCGCAAACCGCTGCGCCCCTCTGCCACCACCGCCGCGTCCGTCGTGGATACGGTACGTGCCCGCGGAGTGCCAGGCCATGCGGATGAAGAGAGGACCGTAGTGGCCGAAATCCGCCGGCCACCAATCCTGAGAATCCGTCATCAGGGCATAAAGGTCTTTGATCACGGCGTCAAGATCAAGAGTCTTAAACTCCTCGGCATAATTGAATTCCTCGCCCATTGGGTTGGAGGGCGACGACTGCTGATGCAGGATTCCAAGGTTCAGCTGATCGGGCCACCAGCTTTCGTTCGCCGGGGTTCCGGCGACGGTATGCTTGAGCGCGCCATGCGGAAAGGGGCACTTTGCTTCCCCTAACATTGCATTTTGGTCGTCGACGATTGGCGGTCCGGGCTTCTGTGTCTCGCGTTCAGACATGGCGCTTCTCCTTGGGGTTTGGGGACTGTTATTAAAATTTATGGCGTCAGCGTGGCGGGATGAAAGCCTACCCGGCGAAGCCGAGCCGAACGCTATTCCGCGTCTAGTTTATCTCCGCCGGGATGGCCGAAACAAATGTGATGAGATCGCTCGACGCGTAGATTCCGGACCGGGCATCGGATCGCGCGCGGCAGACGCGAATTCCGGCCCTCTTATCCACATTGGCACCTTTGATCGGCGTTGACCCTGCGGTTCCGCGTCCGTAGAGTCTTATTTGAAGCAGCCTAGTCGCGCGTCCGCGCGGCCGGTGCGAGCTTGGCCCGATGCCGCCGACGGGCTTATAGAGAAATTCGAATGCGGGCTCGGCAATTCCGGTTTCGGCCGGAGCGAGCCGGAGAAATGATGCTGAAACTAAAGAAGATTCACATCCTCGGATTCAAGAGCTTTTGCGATCGCACTGAAGTCACCGTCGCAGGCACGGGGATTGCCGTCGTGGTGGGACCAAACGGCTGCGGAAAATCGAACATTCTTGACGGAGTGAGCTGGGTGCTCGGCGAGCAGAGCGTGAAGACGCTGCGCGGCTCGCACATGCAGGACCTGATCTTTGCCGGCACGCGCGAGCGCAAGCCGCTGGGAATGGCGGAAGTGACGCTGACAATGATCGATCCCGAGGCCGTCGATCCTGAGCATCGGGGTCCGGTACCAGTAATGCCGGAGATCGAAATCGATCACGAAGGCCCAACAGACTGGGATGAAGACGAAGTGCGGCGGCAGCGCGCGGCTGAGGCCGAAGAGATCATCGCCAACGAGCAGCCCGGCCAAACAATCGAAGAAGAGGACAGCGACAAGTCCGCCACGTCTCCAAGCGAAGACGCGGAGCAAAGTTCCGCCGCGCAACATAGCGCACAAAATGGGGCCCAGCACGGAGTGGTACTGAAGATTCGTCGGCGCAAGTTCCACAGCGCGCCGCAAAAGGGCGAGGTAATCATCACACGGCGGCTGTTCCGCACCGGCGAGAGCGAGTACCTGCTGAACGGCAAGCTGTGCCGCCTGCGCGACATTCAGGACATTTTCATGGGCACGGGCCTCGGGCCGGAGAGCTACGCCATCATCGGCCAGGAGCGCATCGGGCAACTGCTCAGCTCAAAGCCCTACGAGCGGCGGGCGATCATCGAAGAAGCGGCAGGGATAACGCGCTTCAAGACCAGAAAACGCCTGGCGGAGTTGCGCTTGGAAAGCGCGAAGCAGAACCTCGCCCGCGTAGACGACATTTTTGAGGAAGTGACGCGGCAGATGAACAGCCTGAAGCGGCAGGCCGCCAAGGCCGAGCGATATGCCGCTGTGCGCGATGAACTGCGCGGGCGTCTGCGCGTGGTGTTGGCCAGTCGCATGGCCACGATGGATGCGGATCAGGCTCGGCTGGATCATGAGATTGCGGCGCTCACTGAGCGAATCAACGGGTCTGTTGAGGCCGTGACGCAGCACGAAACAAGCCAGCATTCTCTCACTGAGCGCGGATACGCTCTGGACCGGGAGGGCGAGGCAGCCCGAACCAGGGCGAGTGAAGCGGCCGTGGAGTTGGAACGGGCAACGGCGCGGGAGCGCGGCAATACTGAGCGCGTAAGCGACCTGGAAGCGCGGCTTGCCGCGTCGGGGGCGGAGCTTGAACAGACGCGGGCACAGATGGCCGGAATCGAAGAGGAGCGCGCGCAGCAACGCAGCTTTTTGGAGACGGCGGCCGGCGAAGCGCACGAGTTCCGCCAAAAAGTTGAGGCGCGGCAGCATGAAGCGCGGGCCGCGGCCGAGTCGGTCTATACCTCGGAGCGAGACTTGGAAGCGGTGCGACGCAACGCCACGCATCTGCTCACGCTAACGGGGAACGCGAGGAACTTCATCGTGCAGGGCGAGGAGAGCCTCGCCGCGCTGGAGCGTGAAGCGGAACGGCTCGACGGCGAGATGGGGCAGGCGCACATCGAGCAGGGAGATCTCGGCGTGCAGACTGGCGAGTCTCGGGCGCGCTTTGAAGTGGCGGACGCAGCGCAAAAAAGACTCGAAGAAGAAATTGCTGCGCTACGCGAAAGCGCGCAGGGCAAGCGGGCGGACGAAGGCTCTCGGCGAGCATTGGCCAATCAACTGCGCGGCGAACAGGCAGCGGTGGCGGGGCGGCGCGACTCTCTCAACGCGCTGATCCGCAATCACGGCTACGCAACAGACTCGGTGCGGCGACTGCTGAAGCCGGGAGCGCTGGGGCCATCCGTGGCGCCCGTAGGCACGCTCGCGGACTTCGTTGAAGTGAGCGGCGAGCACGAAGGCGTGGTCGACGAGTTCCTGCGCGAAGAGCTGAATTACGTTGTCGTAGAAAACTGGGGCGAAGCCGAAGAGGGAGTGCGTGTATTAAAGACCAGCGACGGGCGCGCCACGTTCCTCGTGCATTCCGATGCGCAGGGCGTGCTCTTCGATACAGGCGAGGGATCGGTGAATGAGCCCGGCCTGACGCCGCTGCGCGATGCCATCAAAGTGCTGAACGGATTTGGGCGCTCGCTTGAAGCGGTTCTGCCGAAGCTGCGGCACGGCTACCTCGTGGAGAACTCGATCGATGCGCAGCGTCTCGCGTTGCGTTATACGCACGCCTATTTCCTCACGCCGGAGGGCGAATGTTTCCACCGCTCCACGGTGACGGGCGGCAAGCCGGCGAGTGAGGGTCCGCTGGCGCTGAAGCGCGAGTTGCGCGAGACCGAAGGCAAGCTGGGCAAGCTCGAGACCGAGTTGGCCGACGCGGAAAAATCGGCAGAAGCGCTCACGCGGGCGATCGAGGAACTGACTACGCAGCTTGAGTCGCGGGCCGAGGAGCGGCGCCAGACGGAGAGCGAGGCGGCCAATCTAGGCGCGGCTCTGAAGCAGATGGAGTTTGAGGCGCAGCGCATCGAGAGGCGCATGCAGGAGTGGCAGGCGCAGGCGGCGCGCAACACGGATGCAAGCGAGGCCAGGCGGCAATCCATTTCAGAAAAGCGCGAAGAGGCCGCGCGGCTTGACGCCGATCATGCGCAAGCCGAGAGCAGCCAGAATTCGCAGCAGGCGGAGTTGGAGATTCTGCGGCAGAAGCGCGAGATTTTGCAGCAGGAAGCGGCGCAGATGACTGCGGAGCTGGCCGGTCTCGAGGAGCGGCGGCGTGGCGCGGAGGCGGCGTTTCAGCGCATCGATCGGCTGTTTGGCGACTTGGACCGGCGGGTGCAATTGATCGAGCAGCAGCGTATCGCGGCCTCGGCGGAGCGCGAACAGCGTGTGAATGAAAATATTGAGCTCGTCGAACGGCAGACAGAGTTGACGGCGGCTCGGGCCGGAGCGCTCGCGGCGGCGCAGTCGATCAGCGAGCAGGCGCAGGCGCTGCGCGCGCAGTTGGCCGAGCTTGAAACGCAGCTTAAGAGCGAGCGTGCGGCCCTCGATCAGTTACGTGAAGATCGCGCAGCACTTTCAAGCGCATTGGCCAAGCTGCGCTCCGATCTGGAGCACTTGGAAGCCAGCTGCCTCGCCGAGGTCAACGTCGAGGCGCAAGTGCTCCGCGCGGATGCGGAGATTGAAAGGCTGGCAGGCGAAGAATTGGCCACTGAAGAAGAGACCTGCCGCGGATTGCGCCAGCGCCTGGAACAGATGGGCCCGGTGAATATGATGGCGCTCGAGGAGTACAAGGAAACCGCGGAGCGCCACACTTTTTTGACGACTCAACGCCAGGACCTGATCGAGTCGATCGAAAATACGCAGGCAACCATCAAGGAGATCGATCAGATTTCGCGCACCAAATTCGACGAGGCGCTGACGGCCATCAATGAAAATTTTGGGCGGGTTTTTGCGCGGCTGTTCCAGGGTGGTCAGGCATTTTTGCGCGTCAACGACGAAGGAAACCTGGACGAGAGCGGGCTTGACATCGTGGTTTCGCCGCCGGGAAAGAAATTGCAGAATGTGCTGCTGCTTTCAGGCGGCGAAAAGGCGCTGACGGCGCTGGCGCTGCTGGTCGGTATCTTCCAGTTCCGGCCAAGCCCCTTCTGCGTGCTCGACGAAGTGGACGCGGCGCTGGACGAGACCAACGTTGGCCGCTTCTCTGATCTGCTCGAATCGCTGAGCCACGACACGCAGTTCCTGATTGTGACGCACTCCAAGCGCATGATGCAGGCCGCCGACATGATTTATGGCGTGACGATGCAGGAGCCGGGCGTTTCCAAGGTCGTAAGCGTGCGGCTGGGGCATCGCGAGGCGCAGCGGGCGACGGCGTAGAAACAGGGACCAGGGGAACAACGGACCAAGGCCGCCACGATTGGTCCACGATTCGCGGACCACGAGCTGCGATTCATCAAACATCGTCATAGTCCATCGGAGAAGGCAGTGCCAGGCAAGCTGGAAATGATTGTCGGGCCGATGCGGAGCAACAAAACCGCCGAGTTGCTGCGCAGGATTGAAACGCGCCGCGAATACGCCAAGCAATATGTGATGCTTTTGAAGCCCAGCGCCGATACCAAAGCGGCCGCCGGCCTGGTCGAAAGCCGCAACCGCAACGGCTGCGGAAAAATGGAGGCGGTCGAGTTCCCTTCCGCCGATCCCTGGACCGTGCTACCGGTAATTCGCGCCACTGAGCAGCGTATCGGCAAGCGCGTCGAGTGCATCGCTCTCGACGAGGGACAGTTCGTGCGCGATCTCTTTCTGTTCGCCAAGCGGCTGCTCGACACGGGCCACGACGTGATGGTTTCAGGCCTCGAACTGGATTTTCGAGGCATGCCGTTCGGTGAAATGCTTAACCTTTCGTGGCTCGTGCGAACGTACGCGGGCAATGTGACCGAGCTGGTCGCCTATTGCAGTTGCGGAGCGAAGGCGCTCTACCCGCAACGGCTGCTGGATGGAAAACCGGCGGAGTACTCAAGTCCGATCATCATGGCCGGCGACAACTACGAGCCGCGCTGCGAGGAACACTTTGTGCTGCCGGGCCGGCCACATTGAGAGCACAGCTCATAGTTCTCAGTTTTGGGCACACTTTACCCAAGCTGACCGCACGGCGCTCTCACGCGCCGAATCCTGGCGCACGCTGGAAAAATTGACAAAGCACGTCCGCCGCTCGAAAATCGGAAATTCAGCCCCGCGAGGAAAAATCCAAATGGCAGCATTGCTGACGACCAACCTTGGCGACATTCCTTTGCTCGGCCGCGGCAAGGTGCGCGATCTTTATGCGGTTGATGGTGCTTTGCTTCTGGTGGCGACCGACCGCATTTCGGCCTTCGATCATGTGCTGGGCTCGGGAATTCCAGGCAAAGGCAAGATTCTTACGCAGATTTCGCTGTTCTGGTTTGACCTGCTCAAGAATCTGGTTCCCAATCACGTGATCACCGCCAATGTTGCCGAGTACCCTCAAGTGCTCCGGCCCTACGCCGCCCAACTCGAGGGCCGCTCGATGCTGGTGAAGCGCGCGAATATGTTTCCAGTTGAGTGCGTGGCGCGTGGGTATCTCGCCGGATCGGGATGGAAGGAGTATCAGGCGTCGGGAACAGTCTGCGGCATCAAGCTTCCGAGCGGACTGAAGGATGGCTCGCGGCTGCCGGAGCCGATCTTTACGCCGGCTACGAAGAGCCAGGACGGCGCGCACGACGAAAACATTTCCTTTGCGGCCGTCGAAGATCTGCTTGGTGCTAACAAGGCGGCGGAACTGCGAGAGCTGACGCTTGCAATCTACCGGACGGCCGCTGCGCACGCCGAATCGTGCGCCCTGATCCTGGCCGACACAAAATTTGAGTTTGGTAAGACCTCCGAAGGCGTTATCCTTGCCGATGAGGTCTTGACGCCGGATTCGTCGCGTTTCTGGGACGGAAAGGGATGGAAGCCTGGAGGCGCGCAGCCATCCTTTGACAAGCAATTTGTACGCGACTACCTGGAATCGATCCGCTGGAATAAGCAGGCGCCGGCCCCCACGTTGCCTGAAGAAGTTGTAGAGGGCACTCGTGCCAAGTATCTTGAAGCGTATCGGCGCTTGACGGGACGAGATTAGATCGGGCGGGAGATGGGGACGTAGAGCGTTTCCTCATAAAAAGCGGAATTTTTATTATGCGCGGGCTGGCGCGAAGCGCGGCCTCAAACCGGATATGCCGAGGATTCGCGGACGCTTGCAGGACGACATTAAACAATCTCTGCAAAGGAAGAAGCCGCCTGAAGGCTGGCCGAAGTAGACGGACGAGCGAAGGAAGCGAGCGACGAAACCGTGAATAAACTTTTCTACGGGGACAACCTAGACATTCTTCGAAAGAAGATCAAAGACGAGACCGTCGATCTCTGCTACATCGATCCGCCTTTCAATTCGAAGCGCAACTACAACCAAATCTATAACAACATCGGTAGCGAAGACCGCGCCCAAGCGCAGGCCTTCACAGACACTTGGACTTGGGACGACCTAGCCAACGCCGGGTATGCCGAAATCCTTGGCAATACGGACGGACGTTTTCAATCGCAATTGGTCGAGCTAATAAAGGGTCTACATGCCGTGCTTAAGGAAGGCAGTCTTTTGGCCTATCTCATCAGCATCGCCCTTCGCGTTACTGAGATTCGGCGCGTTCTCAAGCCTGATGGCAGTTTCTTTCTGCATTGCGACCCGACCTCTAGCCACTATCTCAAGATTCTGCTGGACAGCATATTTTGCTCTCAGGGTGGCCACTTCGTTAACGAAATCGTGTGGTGCTATAGCCAAGGGGGGAAGAGTAAGAAATGGTTCGCCAAGAAGCATGACGTTCTTCTGTGGTATGCAAAAGACAATGATTATCAGTTCTTTGGAGACGCAGTTCGGCTACCGTTGACGCCTCACAAGCAGGACAAGAGCGGCAAGAGCTATGGCGGGCGTATGGGCTTCGACGAAGACGGACGAGAGTATGTGGAGAAATGGGGCACCGGCAATAAGAAACTCTATCGGTACTATCTCGATCACGGCAAAATTCCTGAAGACTGGTGGATCGACATAAATTCAATTCAGGCGGATGCTGCTGAACGACTTGGCTATCCAACCCAGAAACCAGAGGCTCTGTTGCAGCGGGTCATTAAGGCATGTAGCAAAGAGGGCGACGTGGTGCTTGATGCCTATTGCGGATGCGGGACAACGATTGCAGTTTCCCAATCCTTGAAGCGAGCTTGGATTGGCATTGACATCACATATCAGTCCATTTCTTTGGTGCTTCGGCGTCTCGAAGGAACCTTCGGCTCCGATGTGCTCAAACAAATCAAGTCAGATGGCATTCCTCGTGATATGGCTTCTGCTGAGGCTCTTGCGCACAAAAAGGATGATCGTCTGCGCAAGGAATTTGAAAAGTGGGCGGTTCTCACCTATACCAACAACCGGGCAATCATCAACGAAAAAAAAGGGGCAGATGCAGGAATAGATGCGGTCGCATATTTCTTGACCGGAAAGAGCGACAACGCCAAGATAATCTTTCAGGTGAAATCCGGCGGCGTCAAACGTGGGGATATTGCAACTCTTCGCGGGGACATGGGACGGGAGAACGCGGCCCTGGCCGTTTTGATAACACTTGAGGAGCCGAGCCGCAACATGGTCGCAGAGGCCAAAGCTGCCGGGCAATATAGGCACGAAACAATGGGTCGCAGCTACGACAAAATCAGCATCGTAACCATCAAGGAAATCGTAGACGATGGGAAGCGTCTTGAAATCCCCATGAGCCTCGAAGTTGTGAAATCGGCGCAAAAAGCGGGAGTGTCGGATGAACAAATGTCTCTCCTCTAGGATTCATATGGAGAGATGCGTTAGGGTTTGTGAACGGGGCATGGGGAGAAAGCGGTACGGAATATGACGTGGGCAGATTGGATCATCCTGGCGGTGCTTGCCGCAGCAACATTAGGCGGGCTTTCGCAGGGCTTTTTCCGCACTGCATGTTCGCTGGCGGGTCTGATCCTCGGGTTGACGCTCGCCGAGTGGCACTACCTGCGAGTAGGAGCTTTTCTCAAGCCAATGTTCAGGGCCGATGCGGTTGCCGACACTGTCGCGTTCCTGCTGATCGCCCTTTTAGTGATGGGTGTCGCAAATCTGATCGGGAGTCTCATTGGCAGAGTTGCAGATAAGTTGGGCCTGGGGTGCCTTGATGGCCTGGCCGGTGCAATCCTGGGATTTATTCAGGGGCTGGTGCTGGTGACCATCGGCGTCATGGTGACGGTGGCGTTTTTCCCCGGGCAGGATTGGTTAAACGAAGCCCGGTTGCCTAAGCTATTTTTCAGCACGCTCCACGTGAGCGAGAATGTCACTCCGGGAGAGTTGGGCGATCGCTTGCGCAAGGGCCTGCAGCTGCTGGAGCATGAATCGCCGAAGTGGTTGAACCCCCACGGCACCACCTAAAAAAGTTCTGAGAAATAGTGCTGCAAAAACGTCGGGGGACGGTTTAGACTGATTGTTCGTAATTGGCAAGAGGATCGAGTGAAACGAGAACTTGAAAGCCTGGTAACGCAAATGCACTCGAGCGGCCTCCGCTATGAAGAGGCAGTGCGCGACTTCAAGCGGCAGTATTTGCGAGAGGTGCTGGTTGCGCACCGCGGAAACCAGTGCAAGGCAGCGGAAGAACTTGGCATGCATCGCAACACGCTGAGCCGTGCCATGGCTGAGCTGGGCCTTGATCTTGCCCAGGTACGCGCCGAGCTCAAGCGTCCGCCGAGGAGCGAACGTCCTGTATACAGCGCGTTTCGCCAGGGCTACCGCCAGGGCTGAAATCTCGCGGCCCGAATCATGCAGAAAACACAACAGAAGAGCGAAGCCCGCGTCAAAATTGAGCCGGGATTCGTGTGGGACGAGCAGGATGCGTATCTCTTCGACATTGACGGGACGCTGATGCGCAGCCGCGACCGCGTGCACTACGACTCGGTGGCGGCGAGCGTGCAGCGGGTGACGGGATTCGAAATCACACTGGCCGGGGTTCTGATCCATGGCGGCACCGACACGGCAATCCTGCGCGAGGCATGCCGCCAGGCTGGAATTCCCGACAAAATTCTGGAGGAGCACTACGACGCCATCCTTCAGGCCATGCGGAATTCGGTAGCCGAGCGCCGCCACGAGCTGGACCCGGAGCTGACGCCGGGCATCGAGGAGGTTCTGCGGCACCTGGCCCAGCGCGGCGCCTTGCTGGGCGTAGCGTCAGGGAATCTAGAGGCCATTGGCTGGATCAAGATTGAGAAGGCCGGTCTGCGCGAGTGGTTTCGATTCGGCGGCTTCAGCGACCATTTTCCTGTGCGTCCGGAGCTGATCGGGCATGCCGCTCGCAAGGCAAGAGAGCTGGCTGGTCCCGCAGGAGAAACCGGCGTTCAGATCTGCGTGGTCGGCGATACACCACGCGACATCGAGGCGGCCCGCGCCAATTTTCTTTCCGTGATCGCGGTGGCTACCGGCAAGTACAGCTTCGACGAGCTGCTTCGCTGCCAGCCCGAGGCGTGCGTTTCCTCGCTGGCAGATTTGCTGGCGCTGGTCCCGAGCGCGCGATGAAAACACCTCCATCAAATAACGAATTGCCGGAGCGCGCTGAAACCAGCCGCCGGCGAGCCTGGGTAGCAAAGCTGTTGGGCGCAGGACTGTTTCTGGCGGCCGCAGCGGGCATCCTCCCAGCGCAATCGACCGTCGCGCCAAGCGACGCTGGAGCTTCGGCCGGCCACGCAACACCGGACGCAAGCGAGATTCCTGCACCCGCCAGCACCAAGCAGCCACGCAGCAGCGATCAGCGGCGCGCGGCCAAGCTTTACATGGAATCGACCAAGCTGTTTCTGAACCGGCAGTTTCTTGAGGCGATGAAGGGCTTTGAGCAGGCCGCCCAGCTCGATCCGGCAAATAGCAACTACCATCTGGCAGCGCTCGTAGCCCGCAGCCACCAGGTGACGGCGCTGATACAGGAGGCAGCGAAGGACAAGCTGCTGGGCGACGAGCCAGCCGCGCGCGCGGCACTCGCAAGCGCGCTTGCGCTCGATCCCACAAACTTTGAGGCCAGTCAGCACCTTGACGAATTGGCTGATGAATCGGTGCGCGCCCAGCCCAGAACCTTGTACGGGCAGGCTTCGAGTGCAATAGCCGGCAATGAGACGCTTTTGGCCGCGCCTGCGCCGCAAAGCTTCCATCTGCACACTGACCAGCGGCAGGCGATCGACCAGGTGTTCAAAGCCTACGGGCTAAAGGCAATGCTCGACGACAGCGTGCGGCCGAATCAGGTTCGGCTGGATCTGGACAATGTGAAGTTTAAAGAAGCGGCATACATCCTGGGATTGGCGACGCACACTTTCTACGTTCCGCTGGATGCGCATCACGCTCTGGTGGCCGACGATACGCGCGAAAAACGAGCTCAATTGACACCCCAGGAGATGGAGACGGTTTATCTGGCCGGGTTGAGCACGGATGAAATGACTGAGGTTCAAACGCTGGCCAAGAACGTGTTTGCAATTCAACAGGCACAGCTTTCGCAGTCGGAGAATAGCCTGACCCTGCGTGCGCCGGCATCGACGCTGGAAGCATTCAACTCGACTATGAGGGGTTTGCTGGACGGCCGCAGCGAGGTACTGCTCGATGTCCAGCTGATTCAGGTGGCGCATACAGGTGAGCGCAACACGGGCGTGGTGCCGCCGCCGAGCTTCTCCGCATTCAATGTGTTCGCCGAGGAGCAGTCGCTGCTCAGCCAGAATGCAGCCCTGGTGCAGCAGATCATTTCATCCGGACTGGCATCGAGCGACAACCCTCTAGCCATCCTTGGCATTCTCATCGCTTCCGGCCAGGTTTCAAGTCCGCTGCTCTCGAGCGGCTTCGCGCTGTTCGGCGGCGGCCTCACCGAATCGGCTCTGGTGCCCGGCGCAACAACCTTCCACCTGAACCTGAATACGTCCGATTCGCGGGAACTCGACCAGATTGAGTTGCGTATGGAAGACGGACAGGATGAAACCATCAAGGAGGGCGAGCGGTATCCCATTCAGACGTCTTCGTATTCCAGCCTTTCGCCCAACATCCCGAACATTGCAGGATTGACGGGCGCGGGGGCTTCCAGCAGCCTTTCTTCGCTGCTTTCATCGCTCACGTCGTCCGTGCCGAGTGTTCCTATGGTGCAGTACCAGGATCTCGGGTTGAATTTGAAGGTGACGCCCAAGGTGCTGCGCAACGGCGACGTTGCGCTCAACATCGATTTAAAGCTCGATGCGCTCTCGGGAACTTTAATCAATGGCAATCCCGTTCTGGATAACCGGGCGTACAACGGGATGGTAACGCTGCGACAGGGCGAGGCAACGGTGGTGGCAACGGAGCTGGACAAGTCGCAGAGCCTTGCGATCAGCGGAACGCCGGGAATCAGCGAGATTCCTGGGCTGAACGATCTGACGGGCAGGGATTTGCAGAAAAATTACGCCACGCTTGTAATCGTGATGACGCCACACGTAATCCGCGGGACGCAAGCGGCTGGACATACGGCAATGATGCGGGTGGCGCGGGCCACGCAGTAGGGGGTGGGCCCGGCTCACCCCTACGTCGCGTTGGCTACTGGCCGCTGACGCCATCGGTCTTGGCCTGGTAATCGATGATCTTTTTCAGCAAATCGTAAGGAGCAGTAGCGGCGACGGGGCGGCCGTTAATCATCAATGTGGGAACCTCGGCCACGCCCAGATCCTTTCCCAGTTGAACGGAGGCGTCTACGTCCGCTTTCACCTCAGGCGTGGCGGCACAGGCTGAGACCTTGGCAGGATCGAGTCCCGCTTTCGAGGTCGCGCTATTGAGCGTGAGCGCGGCGCCGTCGGGCGTGGCAAGGCCATCCTGACCGTCAAAAACCGCAGCCGCAAACTGGAAGAAAGCTGAACTACCCCCCAACTTTGCCACGCATACACCGTATTCCGCCGTGAGCATGGATTGCGGATGGATTGTCGGAATGGGAAAGTTCTCAAAGACAATGCGCGCCTTGGGATAATCTGTGACCAGCTTGTCCATATTGGCTTGCGCCTCTTTGCAGTGCGGACATTGGAAGTCGGCAAACTCGACCAGTTCCAGATCCTTTGACGCGGAACCGCGGTAGGGACCGTTGGCGTGCTGCTGCAACTGCTGGCGAGCGTCGGCAAAGGGATTTGCGCCGAATGTGACGATGTCGTCGCCGCTGATGATGTGCTTGCCATCGGGAAGACAATAAAAAGCGAGAACCTGCGGTTTCTGCTTGCCGGTCTTGTCGCCAACCAGAACGATGACCTTGCTGACACCGTCGGCAGACGTCTTGAGAATGGCCTGCACCTGCCACATGCGGTCAGCGTCGTATCCCCAATTGTTCTGAAGAAATTCGTTGACCAATTCCTTTGTGGGAGCGGCGGCGGTGAAATTGGCCGGATCGGGCTTGGGAAACACCGTCGGGCCAGACGGAGCCGGCGCGGAGGGAGCAGACTCAGGCTGCTCGCCCGCCTGGGAGGCTTCCGGCCGCTGTGGCGCCGGCGCCGAGGGCTCGGCCGCTGAGTAATCGGGCGCGGGCGGCACATGCTGCTGCGCGACGGCTTGCAGTGCGGGAACGAATAAGGCAATTAGCGCGACGGCGCTGAGCAAACGGCAGGACGGACGGATCAAGCTGATCTCCTTCACTAGTGGGAAAACTCCCTTTCCTAGCTTATAACGCGACGTTGGCTAACCGTCGACTTTGACCGCGATGGGAAACCTGCGGCCCATGCCGAACGACTTGGAAGTAACCTTCAAAACCGGGGCGGCTTGCTGGCGTTTGTACTCGGAGCGCTCAATCAGGCGCACCACTTGTTGGACGAGATCGAGAGGAAAACCGCGCTCCGCGGCGATCGATTCCGGAGTCTCGTAGCGCTCGACATAGGCTTCAACAATAGGATCGAGCACATCGTATGGCGGCAGCGAGTCGGTGTCCATCTGGCCGGGACGAAGCTCGGCAGAAGGCGGCTTTTCGAGGATGTTCGTGGGAATCACTTCCCTTTCCCGATTGATCCAGCGGCAGACTGCGTAAACGCGCGTCTTGACCAGGTCGCCGATGACCGCCAGCGCGCCCACCATGTCGCCGTAGAGAGTGCAGTAGCCTACCGCCATTTCGGATTTGTTGCCAGTGGTGAGCACCAGAGCGCCGAACTTGTTTGAGAGCGCCATGAGGATGGCGCCGCGAATGCGCGACTGGATATTTTCTTCGGTGATGTCGGGCGGCAATCCCTTGAAGACCGGGGCCAGCGCGTGGTTGAAATCGGCGAACAGCTCGTTGATGGAGATGGTTTCAAAGCGGATACCGAGGTTCAAAGCCAACTGCCGGCTGTCGTCAATGGAGCCAGAAGACGAATACGGGCTGGGCATACCGATGCCGGTCACATTTTCCGCGCCAAGTGCCTCAGCGGCGATGGCCGCAACCAACGCTGAGTCAATGCCCCCGCTAAGGGCGATGAGGACTTTGCGAAACCCGCACTTGCGCACATAATCGCGAGTGCCGAGCACCAGCGCGCGATAGGCGGCCTCAGTCTCGTCGTCCTCGGGCAGTGGCACGGGCGACGCGTTGAAGGGATCGACGACAACCAGGTCTTCCGCGAACGACGCGGCCTGTGCGATGAGCTCTCCGCGCGCATTCAGCGCCAGCGAAGAGCCGTCGAAGATAAGGCTATCGTTGCCGCCGACCTGGTTCGACATCAACACCGGGATGCGGTCCCGACGCGCGATGGCAGTGAGCATCTCGCGGCGAATGGTGCGCTTATGGTGCCAGTATGGCGAAGATGAGAGGTTGATGTGCAGCGCGGGGTTTTGGCGCATCAGCTCTTTCACCGGATCGATGGCGTAAAGCGGGCGCGGCCAGAAACTCTTGTCGTTCCAGGCATCCTCGCAGATGGTGACGGCGAGGCGTGTGCCTTCAAAGTCGATCACCTTCTGTGGCCCCGACGGAGAGAAATAGCGCTGCTCATCGAAGACGTCATAAAAGGGCAGGAGGCACTTGTGTTGTTCCAGGAGCATATTGCCCCGGTCGATCAGAACGGCAGCGTTGAAGGCGGGTTTGCCATCCGCGCCGCCGGCCGGCAGCGCAACGCCAGCCAGGATTGCTGTCGGCAAATCGAAAGTGGCGGCTCGAAGCTCGTCGACCGCCGTCTGGCATCGAGCCAGGAAGCTGGGTTTCTCAAGAAGGTCGGCGGGCGGATAGCCACAGATGGCGAGCTCAGAGAAGACCGTCAGGCGCGCGCCCAAATCGGCAGCCCGGCGGCTGAAGGAAACGATCTTTTGCAGATTTCCAGTGAAATCCCCGACCGTCGGATCGATCTGGGCCAGTGCGATCTTCACATATCCAGTCTAAACGGAGGGGCGGCGAGAGACGCCGATGCCTGCGATCCTCTTCCAAAAGCAGCAGCTTGGAATGAGCGCGCGAAAGGTCGATCTCCGAGCCCACGTTAAGTCCAAGACCGCGTCAAGCCCGAAACTGCATCCAGCCGAAATCCGCATTCGGCAGACAAACCCTTCTACAACAGCGATTTCGCTCACAATCTTCCGCCGGACCCAAAAATCTTAATCGCTAAGTTATTGAGAAGTAACGACATGAATCACAAGGCCCCCAAACGGGGTTTCATTTGCACGAAAGTCACCGCCTAGAATCAAATTCGTAACTATTCTGACCCATCCCTAATGGGACGCGTGCAGCGGTCGACGAGATCTGCAGAAGACAGATTTGTTTGTCGGGGGAACGCCATCGGACCGGGATTGAGATTAGGCGAACTGCTGATCGGTGCCAAACTGGTCACCGAGAGCGACGTTAACGCCGCGCTTCAGCGACAGGTGTCGCAAGGGGGCAACCTCGGCGACAATCTGGTTGCGCTAGGGGTGATCGACGCTAGAACGATCGAGCGGTTCATTCACCGCGTCCCGCAAGAACCGGGAAGCATTGAAGCCACCGGCATTGACGACACCAATTTGCTCGCCCTCTTCATGAAGCTGGTTTTTTCCGGACGCCTGGAGAAGATCGGGCAGATTTCGGATGCTATCAAGCTTCCTCAGCACATCGTGATGGACTTGGCGAAGATCGCCATTGAACGGCAACTCATCTACACCCTCGGCGCTATGAGCTCGGACAGCGTGCTGGACATGCGCTACGCGATGACCGATGAAGGCAAGCGATGGACGCTCGAGGCGTTGCAGCGGTCAGGATACCTTGGCCCGGCGCCGGTCACGCTTGCGGAGTTCATTGATCGAGTGAACATGCAGAAGCCAACCAACGAGCGCGTGACGTTGGATCAGGTGCACAAAGCAATCGAGAAGTTGACGATCGACGAAACCATCGTGGAGCAAGCTGGGCCGGCGTTAAACTCCGGCCGGGCGATCCTGCTTTACGGCCCGCCGGGAAACGGCAAGACCTCAGTGGCGCTGAGTTTTGCCAGCGTTTTTCAAGACGTGATTCATGTGCCATACGCCATCTCCGTCGAGGGCCAGATCATCCGCTTCTTCGATCCGCGCCTGCATGTACCGGTAACTTCTCAGGCAACAAAAGACGAGGAAGCAGATCTGACAAGCTTCAAGCGCGAAACGCACGACAGGCGCTGGGTCACCTGCCGCAGGCCCTTTGTGGTGGCCGGTGGCGAACTTACTTTGGACATGCTTGACCTGCGCTACGACGAGAAGGGCCATTACTATGAAGCGCCTTTGCACATGAAGGCGCTGGGCGGATGCTTCCTCATCGATGACTTCGGCCGCCAATTCGTGAGCCCCAGGGACCTCTTGAACCGGTGGATCGTCCCCATGGAGAGCCGGATCGATTACTTGAAGTTGCGCTCCGGCGCCAGTTTCAGCATTCCCTTTGAAGAGATCGTGATCTTCGCCACCAACCTGAATCCTGAAGACCTGATGGATCCGGCTTTCCTGCGCCGGCTCCCGTACAAAATCGAAGTGGGGCCGCCGAGCCTGGACCAGTTCCGCCGCATCTTCAAAATGGAGTGCGCGCGGCATATGCTGACGCTCAGCGATGAAGTCTTCGATTTCATGGTGTATTTGATTACAAAAGAAAAAGAGCTTGAGCTGGCCGGGTTCCAGCCCACTTTTATTGTTGAGCAGGTAACGGCGACATGCCGTTTTCTCGGCAAGGATCCTGTGCTCAAGTCGCCATACATTGAGTATGCGATCAACAATCTTCGCGTGCGGAGAAACACCGAACCGCGCATGGAGCGTGCGCCGCAGACAGCTTCTCAAGATCAGCCGCCCCAGGCGAAGAAGCCGGCAGAATCCGTCCACGAATTGCAGAATCACGAATTGCAGAATGTTGAGGTCAAGCCGGCCGTCGGCCTGAATTAGCTTGTACTGATATTCGCAGGCGCGCTAGGAGCCGGTGCCGGAAAAGACCACGAAGATAGTGCGCAGAATAATTTTGAAATCCAGCCAGATGCTCCAATTGTCAATGTAGGTTACGTCGAGCGAAACATAGCTTGCGAAGGATGGGTCCTGGCGGCCTTGCACCTGCCACAGGCCCGTAATGCCTGGAGTCACGTCGAGCCGACGCAAATGGTCGAGATCGCAGTTAAGCACTTCGCCGGCCAATGGTGGCCGCGGGCCGACAATGCTCATCTCGCCGCGCAGTACATTGATGAACTGCGGCAACTCATCAAACGAATACTTGCGCAGCAAGCGGCCCAGCCGTGTGACGCGGGGGTCGTTTGAGACCTTGAAGAGCACATCGTCGCGTTCGTTCATGTGCATGATCTCAGCACGGCGCGTGTCGGCATCGCAAACCATGGTGCGGAACTTGATGCAGCGGAATACCACGCCTTTCTTGCCGATGCGCTCCGAGGAGTAGAAGACCGAGCCGTGAGAATCGAACTTGATTGCAAGGCCAATCGCCAGCAGAAGGGGAGATAGAAGAACCAGCGCCACGGTAGAAAAGACTGTGTCAAAAACGCGCTTGAAAATGAGCCCGATTTCCGGCACCGCGCCCCGGTGCAAGGGGATGGTTGGAAACTGGCCAACGTATTCTATCGGACTGTTCCAGGCCAGGCCATCGTAGAGATCGGGAATGACCCGAAGATCGACTCCGTGTACGCGCGCCTGCTCCAGAGCGCCCTGAACCATGCCGCGCTCGCATGGGGTGGTGAAGAAGACTTCGTCGATGAATTGCTTGCGGGTGTGCTGGAATAGAGTTTCGAGGTTGCCGACGATATCCGCTGCTACCTCATGATGGGGTGTGCAGCCGGGCAGCTCAATAAAATCCTTGAATGTGTAGCCCAAATGGCGAATCTTATCGAGGTGCTCACGTAGAGCGTGGGCTTCAAGTCCGGTGCCGACAATGAGCACATTGCGTGTATCGAGCCCGCGATCGAATCGGCGGTAAAGCAAAATGCGATAGATGAAGCGACGCACTCCCAGGCCGATGCCTACCAGCACAACGGTTTCCAGCACAAGGCCGCGGGGAATTTCTCCCGCCCTGACCAGGTAAAGCGCCCCGGTGAGCAGGAGGCCGGAAGTCAGGCAGGCCTGAGCGCTCATTCTCTGTTCGTGAAGGAAGTTGGCGATGTGCATCGGCGTATAAAGTTGCATGCGCCGGCTGGTAACAATCAGCGCGCAGGTGAAGCCGCATAAGAGAGCCAGCAAAATCCACACCGACTGGCCGTGAAACATGTTGCCCTCAAAAAAATGTCGAGCGCCTTCCACGGGATTGGTCCGGAACCTATACAGCGTTGTTGCCATGGCTGCCAGCAAAACGGTAACCGCGTCCGTCACCATCCACAACTTGGCAGTGCCCCGCGAGCCCCGCGCGGAGTGACCCGCAACTTCGGCATCCCATTCCGCTGAGGCGGCCAGGGTCGATTGCAGCTTTTGCCAGAAATCAGAACTCGCCATAAGAGCTATGCAGACCTCAAACTTTCTGAAGTGCCTGGACTACAGCGGCCGAGGCTGATATGCAATGCGAGAGAAACAAGGAACAATTGCTGCAAGAACGTCAGCGAGAGAATTCTTCCAAAGTGTCTTCGGGGCCGTTCCTGAATTGCCCGATCCTGACGTGCCAGTTCCTGACGTGAATGACGCGGTGAAGCTCGCGCAGTTGCTCGGCGCCATTGCATACGCGCGCCTGCGACTTTGCCCGGCGGCAAGCGGATGCCAAGAATCACTGGTCCGAGTAAACATTGGCTTGGATGTTCGGCCCGGATTGTGAAAATGAGCGCTTTTTAAGGAATAAGGTTCAGCGATATCAAGACAGCGATTGATTTCTCTTCTATTTACAACCAAGGAAATCTCTGGGAGTTGCCTTTCCCACCGAGTTCGACGCTCTGAAATTTGCAATCGCTTGACTCCAGCTTGGCCCAAATAGGGGAACAGTTAGCAAGAGAATGATACTGCTGATAGATTACGGGCGAGTGCAACGAATGGGTTACCGAAGCATGGCGCTGGCCGGTATATCCATTTTACAGCGGCCGATCCATAAGTCCATAACTCTTTTATGCTGACGGTAATACGTACGCGTCCAGAGTGAGAAACTGGCGGATATCAGGATCCGCTGACTCAAGAAAGGCACTAAGCGGGCCGAAGAATAGTGCCCGCCCATGGTGCAGAAAGAGAACAGAGTCGGCGAGTTTCTGGGCAAAGCGCGTGTCATGCGTCACCACGATACTGGTAAATCCAAGCTGGAACTTGAGCCGCTGGATGAGATCGCCAAGACGCCGCGCAGTGATCGGATCGACCATGGTGGTGGGCTCGTCATACAGGACGATCTCCGGTTGCGCAGCCAGCGCACGGGCCATGGCTACGGCCCGCTTTCGCCCCGTCGACAGGCTGGCCGGGAAAGCATCGACCACATCTTGCGCACCGGCCAGGCCAATGAGCCGATCGACGATCTGATTTACCTGGTCTTCGACCAGGCCGCCTTTTTCGCGCAGGGGGAAGGCGACGTTTTCTCGCACGCTCATGGAATCGAACAGGGCGCCATTCTGAAAGACCATTGTGATGCGTTTGCGAACCGCGCGCAGGCCTTCCTCGGAGAGGGTTGTAATCTCCTGCCCCTCCACCTGAATCGATCCGGAGTCAGGCTTGAGAAAGCCAATCAGCATGCGCAGCGAAACTGACTTGCCGACGCCGCTACGGCCGAGGATGCACAGCGTCTCGCCGCGGCGCACGAAAAAACTGACGTTCTCCAGCACCGAGCGGCCGTCAAACGAGATGGAGACATTGTCGAACACGATGATCGGCTGCGACGGATCTGCCGCGTGCGTGGGAACCGGGTGAGGCGCGCTCTCCTCGGTCCCTGTGAGCACATTCAGTTCGGCCTCCATATCCGTATCGGAAGGCAGCGCCGGACTGGGATCTTTGTGGTGGTCAAACAACGCCATGCAATCAGCTTACGCGATCGCGTGCGCCATGAGCGCCTCGGCCCGGTGAAGATCCTGAGGGGTATTCGCGTTGAGAAACCAGTGAGCGGCGGCCAAGCCGAGAGGGTGGGCGATCTGCCCGGATTGAACGAGCAGCTCAACAGCAACGCACGCGATGGGCTGGCCCGTGCCGCTCGCGGCAGCTTGGAAGGCGGAAAAGCAGCCGCGTTGCCCGGCATGTAAATCGTTTTTGAGCGCGAGCAGCACCGATCGGTCGAGAACGACGGGAAAGGTCTGGGCGAAAGCATTTATGGAGGAGACTGTGACGGCGCGCCCGGTGATTTGCGCGTGATAAAGCATGTACACGATGAGCGACGGCGGCAGCAGTGGAAGATCGACAGGTAGAAAGACAACATAGCGCGTGGCGACAGCAGCCAATGCTGCGCAGATGCCGGCCAATGGACCGGAGCCCCGCTGGAAATCTTCGACGATTGGCGCGAATGAGACGAGCGATTCGCTCGCCTGCGGATGGGTTCCCGCGATTTGTCCCGCAAAAGTTGATCTGTCGGGCGGGGCTCCGGCGATCGCCGCCGGAAGTCCAGCCTCGCGGAGAATTGAAAGCGCATGCGCGATCAGCGGTTGCCCGGCAAAGGACAAGAGCGCCTTGTCTCGCCCCATGCGGCTGGACTGGCCGCCTGCAAGCACGAATCCGCTCGCGTCCGTTTTTTCTGTCAAGGCAATACGCTCTATCATCCTGGCCGTAGCTTACTCAATCGAGTGCCGCCTTGTTCCCTCGTTCCCTTGGTCCCTGCCCCTCATTCACCGCCCCACTTCCTCCATGAAGCGGATCAGCGATTCGATGCCAAGCTCGAAGTTCTTCAGGTTGAACTTCTCGTTGGGAGCATGGAGATTGTCGTCGGGCAGGCCGAAGCCCATCATGACGCTGGGCAGGCCAAGGTGACGGTCGAAGTCACCCACAATCGGAATCGAACCGCCGGATCGGATGAAGACCGTGTCCTTGCCCCAGACCTCGTGCAGGGCGCGCGTCGCGGCGCGAATATAGGGGTTGTCCACCGGAATCAGGCACGCATCACCGGAATGGATGAGGCGAAGATCTACGTCGACGCCAACCGGAGCGATTTTTTCAACGTAGCTTTTGTAAAGCGCGAATGCTTTGGCGGGCGTCTGGTTGGGAACCAGGCGCATGGAAATCTTGGCCTGCGCCTTGGCCGGGATCACCGTTTTTGCCCCGGCGCCGATAAATCCGCCGGGTATACCGTGGACGTCGAGCGAGGGCCGCGCCCAGGTGCGCTCGAGCACGCTGTAGCCAGGCTCACCGACCAACTGCCTTGAACCGACTTCAGTCTTGCGGTACTCTTCTTCGTTGAAGGGAAGTTTGCGCCACGCCGCAAGTTCTTCGGCGCTGGGCGCGACAACATCGTCGTAGAAACCGGGAATGAGGATGCGCCCCTTCTCGTCCTTCAGCTTGGCGATGATGTGAGCGAGCGCGAAAAACGGATTGGGAGCTGCACCGCCGTACACCCCGGAGTGGAGATCTGTTTTGGCGCCGCGGACTTCGATCTCAGTGTAGATCATGCCCCGCACGCCGACACAAAGAGTGGGCAGGCCGGGAGCAAAAAGCTCCGTGTCGGAGACCAGTGCAAAGTCGGCTTTCAGCTCGGCTGGTTTCGAGGCAACGTACTCCGCAATTCCCTCCCCTCCAACTTCTTCCTCACCTTCATAAAGCACGCGGACATTGATCGGCAGCGCGTGATTAGCGGCCAGCAGCGACTCGAGCGCCTTGACCTGCGCAACTACCTGGCCCTTGTCGTCGACCGCGCCGCGGGCGTAGAGGTTGCCGTTGCGTTCCGTGGGCTCAAAGGGCGGCGAGAGCCATTCGTCGAGCGGATCAGCTGGCTGCACATCGTAGTGGCCATAGACAAGCCCGGTCGGCTTTCCGGCAGCATGAAGCCAGTCGGCGTAAACCAGCGGATGGCCTTCAGTTTCAATCAGGCGCGCGTGCTCCATGCCGATGCGTTTAAGCTCTGCCAGCAGCCACTCGGCCGCCTTGCGGCAATCGCCCTTGCGCTCGGGCAGCGTGGAGATGGAGGGAATGCGCAGCAGAGCCTTCAGATCGTCGAGGAATCGGGTATGGTTCTGGCGCGCAAATGCAACGGCGGAAGAAGACATGGAATGACTCCAATTTGAAAAACAGACAAAAGAGAGTATAGACCGCCCAGGCGCCTGAGACGCGTTATGAAAGGCCCCCGAAAGGCCCCAATTGCCGGCCTCTGAATTCGCCGCAAATCGAGGCCCAATGCGCGGCTCCTATGACCGGGTTGGGCACGCAGACGAAGGTCTCCGCGGTGAAACCGTGCCCGTCGATCATGCCTCGGATTCCGGGAACATACTGTTGAACTCCGGTTCGTCGTGAAGCGTCAGCAGGTCCGGGTCTCGGCGCGCCCACCCCGAGTCGCGATATCCCACTCCCCATGCCTTGCGCAGCGTGTCCAGAGCCTCCGCTTTTCTGTTCAGAGAGCAGTACAGGCAGGCCGCGTTGTACAAAATCAATGCCTCATCGGCGCGCAGAGTTACCGCCATGTTCAGTTCGCGAAGTGCGTCCTCCGTCCGTGCAAGGTGGGCGTATTCCCCGCCCAGCAGAATGCGGGCCCGCGCGTCTTCCGGCACTTGCTTCAGGTGATTTTCAAGAGCCGCGATGAGGCGGTGCGTCATGTTGCGCGCGCCTTCTTTCTTGCCCAGTGCGCCCAGGGAGTTTGTGATGGGCACGTAAACGTTGTAGTCCTCGCCGCTGGCCTCGATGGCGGCTTCCGCCAGGTCCAGGACCTCCTGGTAGCGTCCTGCCGCAAACAGCGCCCGGCACAGCAGGTAGTACGCTCCTTCGCAGTCGCGCTTGCGTTCGATGGCCTTCTTCACCATCCGCACAGCTTCGTCGTACAGTGCGGCCGCATAGAGCACCCACGCCTGGCTCACCTGCACTTCGGGCAGGTCCCAGCGCAGGGCTACGGCCTTGCCTGAAGCTTCGCGCGCGCGCTCCAGCCACCTCTGATCGCGGCTGTAGTAGTAAAGCATCGCGCAAGCGTTGGCAGATGCGGCATAGGCCAGCGCGAAACTGGGGTCGGTAGCGACTCCGTTCTCGAACATCTGCAGCGCGAACTCCAGATCCTGCCGCGTTTGCCGCCGCGCGTAGCTCTTGCCTCGCAGGTAGAGGTCGTAGGCTTTTAGATTCTCCGTGGGCTTCACCGCCATGGCTTCCAGCTCTTCCGGCGAAAGCGTTACCCGCAGCGCCTCGGCGATCTTGCGCGCCATCTCGTCCTGCACTTCAAAAACGTCTTTCATCTCGCGGTCGAAGCGCTCTGACCACAAGGGAAAATCGGTTTGCGCATCCACCAGTTGCGCGCTGATGCGCAGCCGTGCGCCGGAGCGGCGCAGTGTGCCCGTCAGCACGCACGCCGCGCCCAGTTTCTGTCCTACCTGCTGCGGGGTCACCGGCTGGTCCCGGAAGGCCAGCACCGTGGGGCGTGAAAAAACATTCAGTCCGCGAATCTTCGACAGCTCCGTAATTATGTCTTCCGTAATGCCGTCGCGCAGGTATTCGTCCTCTTTAGAGCCGCTGAGGTTCTCAAAGTAGAGCACGGCGACCGATTTCCTCTGCTGCTTGTGCGAGCCGGAATCCGAATCGGTCTTCGCTTTCGCGCGACTCTTGTCCGACTCGAGGTTGCGCTTCATCCGATTCAGGTCGGTTTTAAGGTCCGTCGCCGTCTGGCAGCGCATTGCCCGGTCTTTTTCCAGGCATTTCTCCAGGATGCGTACAAACTCCAACGGTAACGCCGGATTGATCTCTGCGGCTGTTTGCGGTTCGCGGTTCAGGATGGCGTCGAAGATCACTGCCGACGTGTCTCCCGGAAATGGCAGACTGCCGGTGGCCATCTGGTAGAGCACCGTGCCCGTTGAAAAGAGGTCGGTGCGCGCGTCCACCAGTTGTCCGCGAGCCTGCTCCGGCGACATATAGGAGATGGTGCCCACGGCTGAGCCCGGCGAGGTCAGCTCGTCGCTCGCGGCCAGTGTCCTGCCCCCGTCTGCCGCCTGCGTCGTCTGGCCCTGCGTAATTTTCGCCAGCCCAAAGTCCAGAATCTTCAACTGCCCGCGTTCCGTCAGAAACAGATTCGCCGGCTTGATGTCCCGGTGCACAATGCCCTTGGCATGGGCCGACTCCAGCGCATCGGCAATCTGAATTGCCAGCGGCAAAATCGTCTCCACGTCCATCGGCTGCCCCCGCAACCTTTCCGCCAGCGTCTGCCCTTCCAGCAGCTCCATCACGATGAAATGCTGCAGCTCGTGTTGCTCAATGGTGTGGATGGTGCAGATATTCGGATGATTCAGCGACGATGCTGCCCGCGCCTCGCGTTGAAAGCGCTCCAGCAACTGGCTGTCCCTGGCCATCTCCGGCGGAAGGAACTTGAGGGCCACGTGCCTGTTCAGCTGCGCGTCCTGGGCCTCGTACACCACGCCCATCCCGCCCGAGCCCAGCTTGCGAAGAATGGTGTAGTTCAGGAGCGACTGGCCAATAAGTGGGTCTGGATTCATCGTGTGCCGATTGATACTAACGGACGCCGCCTACCGCGTCAATGTGGATGGCGGTTGCGGCGTCAATGTGAATGAGAACGACCAGCAGCCCGCTCATACAGCGCTGCGAATATTCTTCATCGCCGCCATCGCTCATGCGGAACGTGTGGGGACAGCGCCTCGGTTGCAACTCCAAAGGTCGTGCTGGAGGACTACACTCAGGGCATGGCTAGCAAGGTGATGATCCCCGAAACCCTTCCGGCAAGCCCGCTCTCTCTGGCGTGTCCATTTTGCAAGGCCAAGCCGGGGAAAAACTGCGCTACAAGCTCAGGCGGATTTGCGGTTGTCCATCTCGAGCGAATCAAGGCTGCTGCAAAGAAGGCGGCGGCAAAGACCGCGGCGAACAAGAGAAAACTACTCCCTCCAGCGTAGTCGTATTGCCCCAAGACTCCGCCGCCGGGGATTTCCGGCGAAAACCATCGGATTGAGTTTCATCGTCTCCCTCGCTCGATGCGGCATCGGATTCCAAATCGGCAGCTTCACAACAGGGATTTGCTTCAGCCTGAGCACGTCGGGATCATCTGCTTTGAGGCCAAATGCAGCGGCCGGGGTGACGCTCATCCTCGGTCCTGCTGTAGAGCGTGATCAAGCTAAAGCCGTCGCAGCGGTAATGGTGAACTCTTTCCGCGACCTCAAGTTGGGCTTCGGTGGACGAACTAGCCACAATCCGGAAACACTCGGAACAAATTGAATCGACAGTCCCATCGGCGTTGTGCCGATGCGGGAAGGCTGTGCGTGACGCTTGGGCCATGGTGCAACTCCTGAACCCTTGAAACACTCACAAAAGGCTCTTTCTGATCTTGAGCCGAACCCCGTCCGAAAGATGGGCAGTTTTGCTCATTTAGGATCTACCGCCGCGGATATCAAACTGCGCCAATACCCGTGCGGGCAGCTCATGGCCGACTGGGACACCGAAAAGGTAAGCTAATGGGGGTACCCCTATGGAGAACACCGTAAAGGTTTTGATCGCCGAGGATGAGCCGAACGCGCTCGCCGGGCTGGCGGAGCTGATCTCCGGATGGGGATACCGCACCGAGACCGCTCGCGACGGCGTAGAGGCGTGGGAGAAGACGCTCGCATGGGACCCCGCCATTGTTGTGACGGACCTGAAGATGCCCCGGCTGGACGGCATGGGTCTGTTGGCCAAGCTGGCCGAAGGCGCTGAGGGCCTTAGCTCCAACATGGCAGTCGTGGTGTTGACCGCCATGGGATCTATCCAACTAGCCGTGGACGCCATGAAACTGGGTGCCTACGACTTTTTGCAGAAGCCCGTGGACGCAACGCGGCTGAAGACGATCCTTGTCAACGCGACAAAGCAGCGCGAGACGACGATCGAGCTTGAGGTGGCGCGGCGGCGGCTGCGGGAATCCGGCGTGCTGGGCCAGTTGGTGGGCAGCTCACGGGCCATGCGTGAGATTTTCACGCTGATCGAGCAGGTCGCGCCGTCGAACGTGCCGATCCTGATCACCGGTGAGAGCGGTACCGGAAAAGAACTGGTGGCGCGCACGCTACATGACCTGAGCCGGCGCAAGGCGCGGCCGTTTGTCGCGGTGAACTGCGCGGCGATTCCTGAGACTTTGATCGAAAGCGAAATCTTCGGTCACGAGAAAGGCTCCTTCACGGGCGCGATTGAGCGCAGGGCCGGCTGCTTTGAGTTGGCGGCGGGCGGAACGCTGCTGCTGGATGAGATCAGCGAGATGCCGTCCGGAACACAGGCCAAGCTGCTGCGCGTTCTGGAGGAGCGAAAGTTCCGGCGCCTGGGCGCGCGCAATGAGATGGATACGGACGTACGCGTGCTGGCAGCGATGAATCGGAACCCGCAGCGAGCTGTCGCCGAGGGTCATTTGCGCGCCGATCTCTATTACCGGCTCAACGTCTTCAACATCGCTATGCCGCCGCTGCGCGAACATCTAGAGGATTTGCCGCCCATGGTTGAGACCATGGTGAGCGAAATGAACCAGAAGCACGGCCGCAAAGTGTCGGGCATCGCGCCGTCCATGCTGGATCGGTTAATGGCCTACAGTTGGCCGGGAAACGCGCGCGAACTGCGCAATACCATCGAGCGCGCCGTGATTCTTTGCCCCGATGGCGCACCGCTCGATGTGGGACACCTGCCGATGGGTTTCGGCAAGGATCAGGCAGCGGTCGCCATTCCATCAGACCCCAGCGCCATCACCGTGCGCGTGGGAGCGACGGTGGACGAGGCGGAGCGGCTGCTGATCCTGCGCACCCTGGAAGTAACAGGACAAAACAAGACGCGAGCCGCGGAGATCCTGGGCGTGAGTCTGAAGACTCTGCACAACAAGCTCAAGGAATACGGGCGGGAACAGCAGGAAGTAAAGAGCTGAGATGGTTGGGAATTCAATGCAGCGGTTGCAAATTTTGTCCCCGTCGAGCTCCAATTCACGTCGAAATAAGTAGTCGCAGCAAACTGCGTCTAATTCTGCATGCAAAGGTGCTCAAAGCCGGTCTGCTGCCAAGTGTTTTAGCCCATGCGCCTTAAAACCAAACTCGTGCTGGCCATTACGGCTCTGGTGTTCCTGATCGCCGGAGTGGTTTCGCTCGTCTATGTGCACCAGTTGGTGAAAGCAGCGGTGCTCGAGACCTACGAAACCAGCCAGATGATCGCCGAACAGGTGCGGTACGCGCTACAGAATGCGCTGGAGGCCGGCCTGAAGGATCGCACGGTGGATCCGGCCAATCCCGGCGAGCTGCGCGCGCTGGTGGCCGAGGCCGTACAAAACGATCCGGCATTGCAGGCAACAATGGTCTCCGTGATTCGCTATTCGCCGACGGTATACGACGTAAATATCGGCGACAGCCAGGGCTTAGTACTGTTGAGCACCGATCCTGACAATCAAGGCAAGCCACTGCCCGTGCGCCCCAACTACGACGAGTTGCGCAAAGCCGGGCCGATGCAGACGATGATGCAGGTCTTCGGCAAGCCGAGAGTGCTGGATGTCGTTGCGCCGATCCAGAATAACGGCAAACTTTTCGCATCGGTCCATGTGGGAGTGCACACCTCGCTGCTGCTCGCAGTCTATGAGCCGCTGCTGCGCAAGGCATTCTGGCTGATGGGGTTTGCGCTCATCGCGGCGCTGCTTGCGGCCTTTTCGTTGAGCAACCTCGCGCTGCGGCCTATGACAGAGATCAGCCGCCAACTTGACCGGCTGACCGCGGCTGGCGGAGCGCCGGTTGAAGAGAAGCGCGCCGGAAGACAGGACGTGGCAGCGCAGGTCTCCACCAAGATCGAGAGGATCGGGCAGCGCATGCGCAACGTGGAGGAAGTCTATTCTGCGTTGCGTGAGAATCTCGACCAGATTCTCGGCAATCTGCAGGACGGAATCATGCTCTTTACCGAGGACACGAGAGCGGTGCTGGTTTCAGAGGCAGCGCGGCGATTCCTGCAGATCGATCGCGAGAACATTCTGGGGCTCCATGCCAGCGAATTTCTCGACAACTCGAAAGTGCTGGGCCGGGCTTTGCGCAAGGCGATCGAAGGCCGCAAAAATATGGAGAAAGAGGAGATTCGCACCGAAGGCGGCCGGCGCATCCAGGCCTCGGTGGAGTTTATCAGCGACGCGGAAACGCACCAGGGCCTCGGAGCACTGGTGATGCTCCACGATCTGGAGTCAGCTGCGGAGATTGAGTCGGAGCTGGAGCTTTCGCGCCGCATGGCTGCCATCGGGCGCCTCACCTCGGGAGTGGGACACGAGGTGAAGAATCCCATCAATGCGATCGTAGTACATCTGGAACTTCTGAAATCGAAGCTGGGCGCATCGGACGGCCCGGCCCTCAGGCATCTGGACGTGATCGACGTTGAGATACGGCGCCTGGACCGCGTGGTGCAGACGCTGGTGGACTTCGCCCGCCCGGTCGAAGTGCAACTGCGAGAGCAGGATCTGCGCCCGATAATCGGAGACGTGCTGGCCTTGGCGTCAGACGAGCTGACGATGCGCCGGGTGACACTGATTAGCCGCATACCGGCCGAACCGCTGATTGCCAATGTGGACGCCGACCTGCTGAAGCAGGCGGTGTTGAACGTGATCCAGAACGGCGCGCAGGCTATGCCGAACGGGGGGCTGCTGGAGGTGACTCTCGAGCTTGACAGGAATCAAGCCGAGAGCCAGGCGCAGGCAGCAAAGGCCAACGGAGCGGCCGCCGGAGGTTTGTATTTGCCGGTTTATGCCGCGTTGCTGCGCGTTGCCGATCAAGGCATAGGAATTCCTGACGAAATCCTCGACAAGATCTTCGATCTGTACTTTACGACCAAGATCGGCGGTAGCGGCATCGGGCTGGCCATGACCTACCGGATCCTGCAATTGCACCATGGCAGCGTCGAAGTACAATCGAGGCAAAGACGCGGCACGGAATTTCAGCTGCGAATTCCACTTGCCGCCGCCGACAGGGGACGCCGGAATCTGCAGCCGGCGGTTATTGGAGACACAAAGGGGGTGGGGAAATGAAGTCACCTGCCAGGTGCGCTGCGTGGCTGCTGCCGTTCTTGCTTACCGGCTGCTTCCACACCCCCTTTCACAAAAACCAGCCGGCGCATCTGATCATGGTGCCGCCAATCCCTCATACGCAGCCCATGGACCTCGCGTCTGTCGAGCTGCCCCCTGCATTGAGATTGATCCCCGGCAAGCCCCTTTACAACCTGAGGGTGCACGACGAAACGGGTAAACCGCTGGTAAGGCGCAGGAGGCCGGCGAATCCATCGGAGATCGAAATCGCTCCGGAGGTGACCGGAAACCAGACCCCCGAAGTCAGCGCCCTTGTCGGCCCGCTTTCTTCCGGCGACCCGGGGAGTTATCGACAGCAGACAGAAGCCACCATCGCCTCAATTGAGCGCGGGCTCAATGGCATCAAGCTACCCCTGAATGACTCCGACCAGAAGACCGCCGACCAGATTCGGGAGTTCCTGAAACAGGCCCGGACGGCACTCGCATCAGGCGACGTGGACGGCGCGCATAACCTGGCAGCCAAAGCTCAAGTGCTGCTGGCCGCGCTGACGCAATAAGAGCCTGACACGACGAGCCCGGCACGACGAGCCTCGCTCGCTGCCACGGCGTTTCTATAGCTCACCCCAACTAAGCTTGCTGCGCAAAACATCGAAGAAGCCGCCGTCTCCGAGGCGGACTAGCTTCACCGTGTGTGTGGAGCGACAGCATCGCACCTCGTCGCCACGAAGAAGCTCGACACCCCGCTGCCCGTCGATGGTGAGAAGCGCGACATTGGGAACGCCCTCGACGCGAACGGTGAGCGACGCGCTGCCAGGCACAACAATCGGCCTCAGCGTGAGCAAATGGGGGCAAATGGGCG
>Ga0207933_1000234_pt1 | contig 58314 bp, 59 predicted proteins | sample NGESurdeep092012_4_FD_184488 | JGI IMG/M metagenome (GOLD analysis project Ga0207933, IMG submission 184488) | Arctic peat soil microbial communities from Barrow, Alaska - NGEE Surface sample F53-3 deep-092012 (SPAdes) | ecosystem: Environmental > Terrestrial > Soil > Wetlands > Peat ...
TGGTTCTTGCTGGAACCCAATTCAACCTATCAGAGGCTTGGCTCTTTTTCGCTTTTCAGCCCTGCTTCACCTACTCCGCTAATTTGGACAGCAATGAGTGGCAATAGACCTGTCGGGATTCCTGCGAAGCGCGTTTCGATTGATGTCCATGATCATTAAGTTCATGAAAATCTCGACTGAATTCGCCTTACCGGCGGCTTCTATTACTTCCCACTTCAAGTCGATGTTGTACGGGTCGAGCAGGCACAAGGCCCTCCTGTATTCACTGTACTTCGCCCTGGGAAAAACGCGCCCGAGCAGCACCTCATTGCAATCTTCGCTATAGATGAAAACATCCGGACGCGGTCCAGCCAGATCGCGCAGTTGCTGTGCCCGCGCCGGTTCCGAGTCAATGAAATGATATTCGTGGAACGGGGGGTGGGTGTTCAGCGCTATCAGGGGACTTCCCTCAACCAATTCGCCGCTCGTCTTCGAGAGATGGTAACCGGGTCCTGCGTAAGCATCGATGTAGAGCCAGCGCAGGCTTCGAATTTTCTCTCGGCGCTGGGCTTCCATGATTCGGGCGTAGGCGGAAGCATACTCCCTGATGATGGCGAGCTTGACTTCCGACCAGATGCCAATTTCGTCATACTCGATGGCCACAACAGAACTGTATCAAAATGTTTGTATTGAGCAAAGAGCTTCCCTGGTGCGAAGTCACCGGGGAGGGTTTGCCGAGCGCTTCGGAAATCACATCAGGGGCGCGATCAGCTTCCGTTCAATGAACTCCAGCACAGCCGCGGGAGTGCCCGCGCCATCCACGGGCAGCCGCAAGACTCCGGCGGGCGTGAACTGCGCTCCCGGCGTGCTGCTGACCAGCGCCATCAGCTTCTCCCCGTCCACGCGCGTTTCTTCGTGGAACTTCACGTTGAGCACCGAGACGCGGCGGTCGATCGCTTCAATCCCGATCTTCTCCGCGGCCGTCTTGATTCCCGAATAAGTGAGCAGATGCCGCACTTCGTCCGGGACCGGCCCGTAGCGGTCGGCAAACTCCTGTTCCACCTTCCCGCGCTCGGCGAGATCCACTGCCTGCGCGATTCGTTTGTAAGCCCGCAGGCGTTGATTCTCATCCGTGATATACGACGACGGGATGCGCAGGTCCAGCCCGAGGTTCAGCGACGAATGGATCTCGGGCGCCACCTCTTCTCCCCGCAGTTCGCGCACCGTGTCTTCGAGCATCCGCACATACATATCGAACCCGATCGCGTTGATGTGGCCATGCTGTTCGCCGCCCAGCAGATTGCCCGCGCCGCGCAGCTCCAGATCGAGCGCCGCGATCTTGAATCCAGCCCCCAGATCGCTGAACTCCTTCAACGCGGCCAGCCGTTTGCGCGCAATCTCGGTCAGTTCCGAATCCGGCTCCACAAACAGGTAGCAGTAAGCTCTCCGGTTCGACCGTCCGACGCGGCCGCGCAACTGATAGAGCTCGGATAAGCCGTACCGCTCGGCGTTCTCGATGACGATTGTGTTCGCGAGAGGGATATCGAGCCCGTTCTCAACGATGGTGGTCGAGACAAAAACATCGAACTCGTGCCGCATGAACTGCAGCATGACCTTTTCGAGTTCAGCCTCCGCCATCTGGCCATGGCCCACGCCGATGCGCGCACCGGGAAACATCTCCTGAATCATGGCGGCGCGGTGCCAGATGGAATCGATGCGGTTGTGAACGAAATACACCTGGCCGCCCCGCGCAAGTTCCAGCTCGATCGATGACTTGATCAGATCGGGTGAGAAAGGGGCGACGACGGTGTGAATCGCCAGACGGTCTTTCGGCGGCGTCTCGATTACGGACAGATCGCGCAACCCGAGCAGCGACATGTGGAGAGTGCGCGGAATGGGCGTGGCGCTCATGGCGACGGCGTCGATGCCCTTGCAGATCTCCTTCAGCCGCTCTTTGTGCTTGACGCCGAAGCGCTGCTCTTCGTCGATAATGACCAGCCCCAGATCCTTCCACTCGACGTCTTTCGAAAACAACCGGTGGGTGCCCACAACCAGATCGACCTTGCCCTCGGCCACATCCACCAGCACGGCCTTGATCTCTTTCGGGCTGCGAAAGCGGCTGAGCATTTCGATGCGTACGGGGAAAGGCTGAAACCTCTTCTTGAAAGTCTGGGAATGCTGGAAGCACAGCACGGTGGTGGGCGCGAGCACCGCGACCTGTTTGCCGTCACCCATGGCTTTGAAGGCCGCGCGCATGACCACTTCGGTCTTGCCGTAACCGACATCGCCGCAGAGCAGGCGGTCCATCGGCTGCGGACTCTCCATGTCGCGCTTGATGTCGGAAATGGCGGCCCGCTGGTCGCGCGTCTCGCTGAATTCGAAGGCGTCTTCGAATTCGCGCTGCCAGTTGCTGTCGGATGAGAAGGCAAACCCCGGAGCGAGGCGGCGCGCGGCGTAGAGCTTCAGAAGCTCCTCCGCCATGTCGCGCATTCTGGTCTTGATGCGGGTGCGGGTACGGGTCCAGGTGGCGCCGCCCATCTTGTCGAGAGAGGGTTTGGCTTCGCCTTCGCCGCGAAAGCGCTGCACCAGATCCATGCGCGAAAGCGGCACGTAGAGCTTGTTGCCGCCCGCGTATTCGATCAGCATGTAATCGCCTTTGGTGTCGCCTTGAGCGATTTCGCGAACGCCAAGGAACTGGCCGACACCGTGCTCCACGTGAACCACGTAGTCGCCGATTTTCAGATCGAACTGGTCGGCGGAGAAGGTCCCGAGATGAGATTTTCCGGGCTTTGCGACCGTTTCCGGCGATTCGAAAAGATCCTCGGAACCGAAGATCGCAAGACGCCCTTCCGGGAATACCGAGCCGCGGGCCACATCTCCGCGGATCAAAGCAACTCCGGCGCTCAGGGATTGCGTGCGCTCGCGGAGATATTCGGGAACCTGTTCGCCGCCGAGATCGATCCGGTATGGAATCGAATACTCGCCGAACACGTCGGCCAGGCGTTCGACCTCGCCCGAAGTGGGCGCGAAAAACGCCAGCCGCGTACCGGCTTCGAGCAGCGTTTTCGCCTCGCGAATGGCCACCTGGAGATTGCCGTGAAACGCCATCGAGGGGCGCGACGGGATGCGATAGCTGTCGCCTTCGCCGGCCGCGTCGTCGAAACCGAGTTGCCGGACCTCGAGAAGCGTGCCGCGCTTCGCCGCCAGTTCGCCGAATTCGGCCCAGTCGAGCATCGCGGCTTCGGGAACGATGGCCCCCGCGTGCGCGGGTTCACGGAGCCGGGTCCACAGACGATCCGCCGCGGCCTGCGTCAGTTCCGGCTCGTCGATCACGACCAGTGGACGATCGAAGAATTCCAGAATGGAAGACTGCCGGGGCCGCACGGCGGCGAGCAGCGTTTCCCAGCCCGCGAAGGTTTCGCCGCTTGCCGGCAAATCGCGCTCGTGCACGCCGGATTCGCGCAGACGGTTCGCCAGGTCCGCGAGCAGCGGGCGCGACCTCTGAAATTCCGTGAGGGGTTGCAGCACGCATTCGTTCAGTTTGTGAATGGAACGCTGCGATTCGGGATCGAATCTGCGAATGGATTCGATCTCGTCGCCGAAGAACTCGACGCGGACCGGCTGTGCCTGCTCCGGTGAGAACACATCGAGAATACCGCCGCGGATCGAATACTGCCCCACCATCTCGACCGGGTCGCGGCGCTCATAGCCAACGCTTTCGAGATGGGCAGCCAGATCGTCGAGCGGGACTTCTTCACGCACCTTCAGGGTTTGGGTCAGCTGCCTGTAATACGAAGGAACCTCGATGCGCGCGAGCGCGGCGGCAATGGGCGCCAGCAGGATTCCTCCGTGCCCGTTCGCCAGTTGCGAGAGCGCCCTGGCGCGGGTGGCCAGAATCTCGGCATGCGGCGACATGTTCTGGCCGGGCAACACATCGAGCGCGGGAAGAAAAACCGGAGCGGCGCCGGGGTTGATCAGACCCGCGAACGTTTCGAGCAGAGGCAACAGCGCTTCCGCCTGTTTATTGCCATCGACGACGATCAGTTGCGGGCGTCCGGTTGCCTCGTGTAACAGCACCGCGTAGAGGGCCCTTGCCGTGAGAGTGAGTCCGGAAAGGCGTAGTGCTCGGCCTGCTTCGCCGGGCGCACCGGCCCTGGAAGCCAGGGACTGAAACGCGGCATGACGCGTCAGCTCCGAAAACAGGTCATCGATTTGCAGGTTGCGCAAGCGGGGAAAAACCAGCGGACTGAGTCAGTCTAACACCCGAATCCGGTTCAAGCCCGATACCTGTCCCGGCACTCGGGGGAACAGAAATGGAGAACCTTGCCGCGCACGATCGTTTTCAGGGAAGAATCGATCGGCACCCAGGTTCCACACACCGGATCCTGCTGCAGCAGGGTAGGCGCCGCGTGGGGGCGGTCAGCCGTGTTCATCGTCCGCGGCGCCTGGATTCCCATCCAGGCGCGCTGCACAAAACGAACCACCCAGCGGACCGCGGAAATCGCGATCGTGAACAGGATCAGTCTGGCGAGGAAGGCAAACATGATCCGCGCCCTTTGCGCTTCCGCCGGCTACTTCTTCTTCTTCGGTGTAGCCTTGGGATTGCTGAACGTGGTGTTGACGGTACCGCCGAGTTGCGCGATCAGATCCTTCGCCTGGGCTGCAAAAGGACCGTCCGGCTTCAATTCCAGATAGTTCTGGAGCGCCTCGACGGTCCCGGGGGCGGCGACGATCTTTCCGCTGGCGTCGGTTGTTGCCTTCGAAGCAAGAAAGACGCCGTACTGGTACTGCGCATCGGCGTATTTCGGATCGGCGGCAATGGCCTTCTTGAATTCTTCGCCCGCCGCTTCGCTCTGGCCGCCGTTCACGAGCAACGCGCCCATGTTGTAGAAATATTTGCCCGCGCCGGGAGGATCGAGCTGGACAGCCTTGTCCAGATTGACCTTCGCTTCGTCGATCTTCTTGTCCTTGGCAAGAGCCAGGGCGAAATTATTGTAGTAAGCGGCATCGTCCGGCTTCAATTCGATCGATTTCCGGAAAGCATCGAAACCCTTCTGATACAGAGGTTCCGCGTCTGCTCCTGTTTTAAGACCCGCCGCGCCCACATAGGCATCGGCCAGCCCGCTCCAGACGGCGACCTGCTTGTCGTCGAGGAGCGCGGCTTTATTGAAGCTCTCGATAGCCTGATCGTACATCTTCGCGTCCAGCGCCTGGCGGCCCGCCGTGTAGGCATCGTTCAGGTCTTTATTCTTCGCCAGTTGTTCTTCACGCGCCTTGTTGGCCTTTTCGTAGGCTTCCTTCTCCGCCTTCGACATGCCTTTTTCCGGCTCCGCCGCCGGTCCGCCGGCCGCCTGTGCCGCGGCGGCGGCCTTGAGATCGAAATTCAGAGTCACGGGCATGCCCGGCGAGGTTGGGACACCCTTCATCTCATCTTTCACCTGACCGTCCACGATCACGCTGACGTCAAACTTTCCCATGGGCAGGCCGTAGTGACCGTAATGGCCCTTTTTATCGGTCTTGACGGGGTAGTTGCCCTTGATGTCCGTACGTTCGATCTTGACGATCGCGCCCTGGATGGGCTTGCCCGCGGGATCTTTCACGATCCCTTCAATGATCGTCGTTTGCGCAAATGCGGGCAACGAGAACACAACAAAAGCGAAGCTGGAAAAAATCAGCGATTTCAGTTGGAGAGACATGGCGGGCCTACCTCGAAATAGTTGCCTACAAAGATCTGAAAGACCAGCATACTACACCGAAACGAACTGAAATCGGGCGACGTGTTACGCTCCGGGCCGTCCGGTGACCCATGGGACTCCCCGCAGCGAGTAGAATGGAGTTTTGCCGGAGTCATTCATGTTTCGCCCTACGCTGGTCTTCCCGCTCGCGCTCGTTCTTGCGGGTGCCTTAACGCTCCGCCCCGTTGCGAAGGCGCAGACGCCTATCAGAGTTTCGGTCAACGAGGTCATCGTGCCGATCACCGTCACGGACGCGAAGGGGCGGTTTGTGTCGGATCTGACGAAGAGCGATTTCAAAATCTTCGACGAAAACAGAGAGCAGAAAATCGACTTTTTCAGCCATGAGCAATCGCAACCGGTCGTGATCGGTTTCCTGATCGACACGAGCAACGGCATGATGATTCACTGGGACAAGTACAAGGAAGCCGCGAGCGAACTCATGTTGAATCTTCTGCCGGGGGATAAGAAATACAGCGGTTATCTGATTACCTATGGCAACGCGCCCCAGCTGGTCGCGGACACCAGCAGCGACTCCGAAAAAATGGTCGGGAAGCTGAACAAGATCAAGCCCGGCGGCGGCGCGGCGCTTTACGATGCCATCTACATGGCCTGTACCAGCCGGAAAACCGTGATGGGCGAGCCGTACGAGCCGCGCCGGGTGGTGATCGTCATCGGCGACGGGCACGACACCGCGAGCAAAAAGTCTCTGCAGGAAGTTATCGAGATCGCGCAGCGCAACCTGGTGACGATCTATTCGATGAGCACGGTGGCGTTCGGTTTTCACACGGATGGCGAGGATAATCTGACGCAGTTGACCGCCGAGACCGGCGGCAAGGTGGAAACGCCGCTGAACAACGCGTATAAAGATGTTGCGGGCTACCTTTCCAACCCTTCGGACGATGGCAACTACGCGCTTCAGGTGGGCACGGGCGGGTACACGGCCGAAATTTCGAGCGCCATCTTCCGCTCCGTCGCAAGCCTCTCCGGCGAAATCACCACGCAGTATGTGATCCGGTATACGCCCGATGTTGCGCCGAGTTCGGAAACGCGGCAGTTTCGCCGCATCCGGGTGGCGGTGGACCTGCCAACCGCTCAGGTTCGCTACCGGAACGGTTACTACCCTTATGCCCCGCCGAACTGACTTATTTCCGGTTGCGGCGATTTTGCCGTAACAGGCTGCGCTGTAATATAGAGTTTCATCCCATGCCTGCGGTTGTCATTCCGATTGGGGCAAACCGGCTGTCCGGCGCGCGGCGGCACGCCTGGTGGTCGCTGCTCGAGGTGGCGCACCCCGGCTGCGGGCCTGTTCCCTATGGCATTCTGCTGGCCGATCGGGAAACGGATGAGTTGACGCTTCGCCTTGCGGACCCTGCTTCGTTCGGGGAACTGGACGAGCAGGCCTTCGATATTCTCGGGGAGCTTCCCGCGGATCTGGAGTTGAAGGGCCGGGAAATGGGAGGTTCGCGATTGCTGGAGTGGCTGGAAGACAGCCTCTCGGGTTTTCTGCGGGTCAGCGACCGGGCTCCCGTTGCCTATACCGATGCGCACGCCACTGTCGACCAGCTCTTTGACGAGTACGTGGATTCGACTGTCCGGCCCTTCATTTCTCATCTGCCGGTCTACAGCCTGCGCGCGGCGGCGACGAAATTCGGCGAAGGGATGGACAGCGAGCTCGAGGGCTGGGTGCGCGCGCCGGAGAGATTGCGGTTATCGGAAGGGATGTTCGTCGCGTACGTGGTGGGCAGGTCCATGGAACCTCTGATCCCGGATGGCAGCGCCTGCATTTTCAGGGCGCCGGTGACAGGATCGAGAAAGGGCAGACTGCTGCTGATCGAGAAATCCGGCGAAGCCGATTTCTCGTCGCGATATACCGTCAAGCGGTACGCGAGGCAAGGGGCTCTCGTGGAGTCGGCCGAGCGTGACGGGGCAATCCGGCTTGAGCCGTTGAATCGCGAGTTCCCGGCTTTCGACCTGACGGCGGACGAATTCCGCGTGATCGCCGAATTTGTGCAGGTGCTCCGGTCCTGACCCCGAGAGCCCTTTCAGTTACTCCACTGCTTGACCTGGCCGGTTTCCGGCATGCGTTGCTTCGCTGGTACGATGCCGCGCGCCGCGATCTGCCGTGGCGCGAATCGAACGGCTTCTACCGGGTCTGGATCTCGGAAGTCATGCTGCAGCAGACACGCGTGGAAGCGGTCATCCCCTATTATCTGCGTTTTCTCGAACGCTTCCCTTCGACCGAGGCCCTGGCCGAAGCGCCGGAGGACGAAGTTCTCGCGGCATGGAGCGGGCTGGGCTATTACAGCCGCGCGCGCAATCTGCGGCGGGCCGCGAAACGGATAGTTGCCGAAGGTCCGCCATCCACTTACGAGGGCGTTCTTTCGCTTCCGGGCGCGGGTCCTTATACGGCGGCTGCGATTGCCAGTATTGCGCTCGATTTGCCCCACGCCGCCGTCGATGGGAACGTCATTCGCGCGATCAGCCGCCTGACGAACAATGCTTCGGAGATCGCCTCGCCCGCGGCGCGGCGCACATTTACAGGGGATGCTGCCGCGTTGCTGGATCGCACGCGCCCGGGCGACTTCAATCAGGCCATGATGGAACTGGGCGCGGCAATCTGTCTGCCGCGGACACCTCGCTGCGAAGCGTGCCCGGTCGTGGAATTCTGCGCCGCCCGCGCAGCCGGGACCGAGCGGGAATTGCCGGTCAAACGGAAGAAGCCGCGAGCGCGGCGGTTAACGCTCGATCTGATTTTGCTCGAGAGCGGAACCCGGGTCTTCCTCGTGCGGCGCGCTTCGTCCGAGCGGCGTTTGGCCGGTTTCCGGGAGTTGCCCGGGAAGTCGCTGTTTCCGCGCCTCCGGACGAGGAGGCTCTGCGAATTCGGTCATTCCATCGCGAACGACCGCTTCATGGTGACTATCTGGGGGGCCGCAGGCGTGCTTGAGAAAGAAATGCCGGCGGCGGATATGCCAACCGGCAACTGGTTCGATGCCGCTGAGTTACACGGGATTCCGCTGACGACGATAACGAAAAAGGCATTCAGAGCCTCGGGTCGGCCTCCTTTCTGAATATCTTCCTGCCCGGGCGCACGCGGTATGTCTCCCGGATTTCAGGTAGAACTAGAAATATCGAGTGAGCCGGTCGATAAGTAAAGGTCCAGGATTCCATGGGCCGACGCCACATTCTACTCATCCCGGTTTTAATCTCTATACTTACGGCCGCACTCGCGTGCCCGCCGCTGCACGCGCAGATTTCCGCGTCGGCAACGGCGCCATACTTTACCGCCGCCGGGGTAGTGCAGGCTGCAACCCAGACATCCAAAGCCCTCGCGCCGAACACCATCGCGACTATTTACGGAACAAACCTCTCGTGGACAACCCATGCCGTCACCATCGCCGACCTCAACGATGGAGCTCTCCCGACAACGCTCGACGAAGTCAGCGTCACCGTTGAGGGCATCCTGTGTCGTCTTTTCTTCATTTCGCCGGGCCAGATTAATTTTTTGATTCCTTACGAATTGACGAAGCCGCTGGTCAGTGTTCTGGTCTTACGTCAGGGAATCGGGGGACCGACGTTACCCGACGGATCGCCATCGGTAATCATCCCCCTCGCGACTACCTCTCCCGGATTTTTCCAGTGGAACGGGAATTTCGCCGTGGCCGAACATGCCGACGGAAGCCTGATCACTCCCTCGGCCCCCGCGCAGGCGAGCGAAGTCATCGTTCTATATGCCGCCGGCCTGGGACGCACGGTGCCGGACAGTTCGTCGGGGAGCGTGGTCTTAAGCGCGGCGACCATACTTTATGCTTCTCAGATGCAAATCCTGCTGAACGGAGTCCCCTGCCCGCAATCGAATATCTATTACGCAGGGGTCACGCCCGGGTTCGTCGGTCTGTATCAGATCAATCTCAGGCTCCCCGCGATTCTCCCTCCCAATCCGCAAATACAAATCGTTATGGGGGCGCAATCGAGCCCGGCCGCGATCCAGCTGTTCGCCAATTGATTGGATCGAACGCTCTACAATGAAGAGAAGCGTAAATTATGCCGCCACGTTCCATTCCGAGCGCCCTGCTTCTTTTTGGCGCATTCGCAGCTTTGGGCCAGACCGGCCCCGCCACGGAAGGACTCAAGGGCGTGGCGCCAACTGCCTACACGGTCCGGACAGGTACCCGTATCCCTCTCGGTCTGATCAACAGCGTCAGCACGAAGCACTCCGTGGCGGGCGATCGCATCTATCTGGAAACGGTGTTTCCCATCGTGATCGCGAGTCACATCGTGATTCCGCCGGGCAGTTACGTCACGGGCACCGTTACCGAGGTGAAACGGCCGGGCCGGATCAAGGGGCGCGGCGAGCTTTATGTTCGCTTCGATTCGATTACCCTGCCAAACGGCGTCACGCGCGATTTTCGTTCGCGTCTCGGTTCGATTGACGCGCGCGGCGACGAACGTCTCGACAGGAAGGAGGGGATGATCCAGGGCGATTCGAACAAAGGCGGCGATGCGCGCACCGTTGGCGAGGCGGCGGCCAGCGGCGCTTCAATCGGCGCGATCGCCGCTTCGGCGGCTGGACATGCCGGAATGGGGGCAGGCATCGGAGCCGCCGCCGGCGCGGCCGCGGGTCTGGCGGGAGTTCTGTTGACGCGCGGTCCGGATGCCGTGCTGGCCAAGGGGAGCACGATCGAAATGGTGCTCGACCGGCCATTGACCTTCGAAGCCGCTGAGGTGAATTTCACTTCAACGGGTAGCGCGGGCCGTTTTTCGGATGGCGGCGGGCCGGTTCCCTCCGGCAAGAGCGGCGGTCTGCTCGGCGGCGGGCGCCGTCTGCCTTACTGACGGGGCGGTTATAAAAAGAATCCGGACACTGCCATCCCGATGCCGAGCAGCGCGCTGATGACTCCGACGACAGGGAACAGCTTCGAGCGCGCGATGAAATACAACGAAGACAGCACCAGCCCGATTTCCAGCAGACCTTCTCCGAAATCGAACCTCAGAGCCTGGTCTTCCACGTGCGTGGCCTTTGCATCCATGGCACGTGCGTCCGACTGCGCCACGTCGGACTCGTGTGTATAGCGCTTTTTTTCTTTTTCATACCGCTGGAGCGTGACCGTAGCCGCGGGCGTTTGCGTCGGCATGGCGTTCATCAGATCGACGCCCAGTTCCAGACTGTGAAATTTGATGCGTTTGGATTCATAGAACGACCATTGGTCGTTTGCTTCCGATTTGAAAAGAACCGCGTCGGTATGAGCGCGATGCGAAATAATGGTGACAACTCCAAGCAATACGGCGAGAATCGCGGCGAGGATTCCGATTTTCTTTCCAAGGGGATCGGCGCCTTCGATTTCGTGATGAATTTCCAGTTCGGCCATAAGCGGTGAGTTTATTCTAAGCTAATTGCGCAACATGCCGGGCAAACCATCTTGAGCAAACCATCTTGAGCAAACCATACTTGAGCAAACCATCCGCAATGCCCCCCGACGGCCACGAACGCTGGATGCGGCGAGCGCTTGAACTGGCGCGCGCCGCGGAGGACGACGGCGAAGTTCCGGTGGGCTGCGTCGTGGTCGCGGGCGGTGAGATCGTCGGCCAGGCGCGCAATTCTCCCATCGGCCTGCTCGATCCAACGGCGCACGCCGAGATGCTGGCCATTCGCCAGGCCGCCGTGGCTACCGGAAATTACCGGCTGGCCGGCGCCACTCTCTATTGCACCCTCGAACCCTGCGCAATGTGCGCGGGAGCGCTGGTCGCGGCGCGCATCCACACACTGGTCTTCGGCGCGCGGGATCCGCGCTTCGGCGGTGTCCGCAGTAAATTTCAAATCGCGGATTCGCCGCTGCTGAATCATCGCGTTGAAATCGTGGAGGGAGTGCTCGGCGCGGAATCGACGGAAATGCTGCGGCGGTTCTTCAACGCGCGGCGCCGATTAACCGGCGCCGATTAACCCAAACCGATTAACCCAGCACCTTCTGCCACCTCGTCTTGCCGACAAAGAACGGCCCCATCGCCTGCATGTGAAGCGACGTCTGCTGCGTCCTCCGCATGGCTTGTATGCAGGCGGAGAGCGGAAACAACTCTTTGCCAATCAGGCCGATGATGAAGTCGTTATCGTTCTGGTCCATACCGAAGCAGGCGAGGCGAATATCGAGCGCCATTCCCGCGTCGCCGAAGCCGTGGCCGATTTTGCCATGTTCGCGCAGAATAGTCATCTGCTCGTCCTGCGGCAGAGAGTTGAATTCGCCCTTGCGCCGCAGCGGATACCAGACATGCCATTTCCACGCGGAATCCGTCACCACCTTACGCGGGCGATCGAGCAGCCAGTCTTCGAGATTCGGTTCATACCCGATCGAATACGTGCGGCCCATCATGGTCAGCGCGGGCTTGAACGCGAGGCCGTGAAAGGCGCTGTGACGCAGGAACGGACGCAGCTTGTCCACGAAGAAATCGGGGTCCGCGTTCCACGTCAGCAGTCCGATGCCGCGCGGATCGTTGACGTCTTCGTAGAGAACGCCTTCCATGCCGGAGTCTTCGAGTTCCTCGGCAAGATTCGGCGTATCGTCCGTGTTGCCGAACGCGAGAAGTTGCATGAACAGCCGGCGATCGGACGTCTGCGGCTGACCGCCGCGCATCCCGCCCTTTTCCCTGATATCGAGTGGTTCCACCACTTCAGCGTACCCCTGGCCATTTGTCCGTGCAAAGACATTCGCCGGGGGCGGGTCAGAGTTTCGCGTCGATGATTCGCGCGGCGGTCGGTTGCGGCGAGCCGCCTTCAGGCTCAATGGTGACCGCGATCGCCGCCGCATTATCGATATGAGCGAGCCGCGCAAAGACTGCCGTCGCATCCGGCATTCTCTCGAACACGCCCTGGGGCGCCGGTTTTCCTGTGGCGGGAAGCACCCAGAGCTCGAAAGTCCTGCCCGCATCGAGCGGCGGCAGATTCGCCGCGATCAGCAAGAGGCCTCTGTTCGGGTTCACGAAGACGCGCCCACGCGGGGAGTTCGTCTTTTTCCCGAACGCGGTTTGTTGTCCGAACACGACGTCCACGGTCGACGGATCGTCGAGGATCGAGAGAGCCCTCTGCAACTTCACGGTGTCGGCAGCCTGACGGCGGCCGAGGATACCTATCGCGAGAAGCCCGACGCTGAGAGCCGCGGCGATGGTCCACGGCACAAAGCTGCCCATGCGCAGACGTGCCGTTGCGGCTTTGACGGAAGGCTTCTCCCTCGCCACGTTTCGGGGTGCGGCAGCCTCCATCGCGCGCGCCACGCCCTGGACGCAGTCGGGACAGGCCCGCGCCAGGTGCTGGCCGATCTCAACGCGCTCGGGATCGACGGCGGTGCCGAGCGCGTACCGGGTGTAATAGTGGCTCAGTTCGTCGCAGGTCATACCGTCAGTTTCCCGCACGCCATTTTCCCGCGCGCGAATTTGCGCATAGCGCCCCCGGCCGCGCGCTCACTTTGCATGCGCGCGAAGCGGTCTCATGGAACGTCATTGAAGCCTCTCGCGCAACGCACGGGCATATGCGCATTTTTTTCTTGACATTCGAGTGGACTGATTCTATATATGAATCACGCTGCGATTTTTGAATCGCAAAATTCGAATCGGGAGAATCAATCGATGAAGAACGCAACCAAAAAAGCTGCTGCAAAGAAGAAGGCTGCTCCGAAGAAAAAGAAGTAGTCCGGCAGCGTCCCGTTTGAGGGACGTAAACATCCAATGCAACGCGAAGGCCCCGGTGACGGGGCCTTTTTTATTTATCGTCAGGTGCTCTCGTCCACGTTTGCGTGCGCCCGAAGACCGACATGCCGAGAAAGCCCCGCACGGATAATTTCTGCCCGTCGGCGCTCAATGTGAACCGGCAACGGTAGACAGAGCCTGTGTCGGGGTCGAGAATGTCACCGCCTTCATAGTCCGAACCATGCTTCCTCATGCCACGCATGATGAGGAGGCCCAGCACGGGCGCGTCTTTCCTGTCGCCTTCACACTTCACGCAACGTTCCTTAAGTTCCGCGGGGTTGAAGCTGGATTCGATGCGGCCGGAGAAAATGCCGTTCCGATCTTCGATCCGGATGGTTCCGCGAGGCTGGTGAGTTCGATCGTCCACCGTGTTCCACAAACCCGCGGGCGACCGGGGCGGCGGCGTGGCAGCCGGTCCCGCCATAGCCGCCACCAGCGGGGAACAGAGCGCGAGACAGCACAAAATCTTAAGCGGATTGTAGAAAGTCAATAACATCAATATACTTGTGATCGGCGCTGCGAGTGCCCGAAATGACACATAACCAGGACAAACTGAGCGGTACACGGGGCTTCGCGGCCGGGTCGGGAGATCTTTTCGACGGCTTCTTCGAATCCGGCAGAAAATGGAATTTCCAGAAAGATCAGCTGATCGACGGGCGTGCACGCCGGATCTTTGAAATGATGGGCCAGGCGTGCGAGTTCGGCGTCTATCCCTATCAACTTGCGCTCGAAGGGCGCTCGGGCCCGTGGGTCCAGGCGGAAGGCCGCGAGTTTCTGATGCTGTCGTCGTATGACTATCTGGGTCTCATCGGCGATCCCCGCATCGACGAAGCCGCGATCGCCGCCATCCGCAAGTACGGCACGGGCACCGGCGGCGTGCGGATGCTCACCGGCACGATCGATCTGCATCATCGGATGGAGCGGGACGTCGCGGCCTGGAAAGGCACCGCTGAAGCCCTTACCTTCAGTTCGGGTTATCTGGCGAACCTTGCCGTGATCGCAAGTCTGTTCACGCCGCAGGATCGTATCGTCATGGATGCGCTCTCCCATCGCAGTCTGGTTGACGCCTGCAGGCTCGCGGGGGTTCCGCTCCAGCGATTCCGCCATAACGATATCGATTCGCTGCGGCACGAGATGTCTTCCGGAGGAGCCGCCAACCGTACCCTGATTGTTGCCGACGGCGTGTTTTCGATGGACGGCGATATCTGTCCCCTGCCCGATCTGATCCAGGTCAAACGGGAGTTCGGCTGTTTTCTCATGATCGACGAATCGCACGCTTCCGGTGTCCTTGGCCGGAACGGACGCGGCACGGACGAGCATTTCGGGCTGCCCGCCGCCGAAGTGGACATCTGGAGCGGATCGCTCGCCAAGGCGATTCCCTCGAATGGAGGGTTCATCGCGGTTTCCCAGGAGCTTGCCATTTATCTGCAGCACTCGGCGGCGCCGTTTATTTTTTCCGCTGCTCTGGCGCCGCCCGCGGTGGCCGCGGTAAGCGCGTCGCTTTCGATTTTGCGAAACGAACCCGAGCGTGTCGCGCGCATACAGTCCAATTCGGATTTCCTGAGAAACGGCTTGCGGTCGCTTGGCTACGATACCGGACACTCCGAAACGGCCATCGTACCGGTGATTCTGAACGATGAGACCACGGCGGCTTTAATGGCGGGCCGGTTGCGCGAACTGGGAATTTTCGTAACGCCGATTCTGTTCCCCGCGGTCCCGATGGGCTCCGCCCGGCTGCGCCTCTGCGTTACGGCGGCGCATTCCATCGCGGATCTTGAGTTTGCCCTCGACGGGTTCCGCCGCATTCGTCCGTAAAGCCTTCAGCCCCAAGCCATGAAAACCGCCTTGATCACCGGCATCACCGGCCAGGATGGATCTTATCTTTCGGAATTCCTGCTCTCGAAAGACTATCGGGTTCACGGCATTGTGCGCCGCGCCTCGACTTTCAACACCCAGCGTCTTGAGCGCATCTATGTTGACCCGCACAATTCCGGCGCGCGCCTTCATCTCCACTACGGAGACGTAACCGATGGAACCGGTTTGCGCCGGATTCTTGAAAAGGTGTGTCCCGACGAGATCTACAATCTGGCCGCGCAGTCGCACGTCAGAGTGAGTTTCGATCAGCCCGAATATACGGCCGATGCCGTCGCCACCGGCACGTTGCGATTGCTTGAGGCCGTACGGGACTATACCAGCGTCTCCGGCCGGCAAGCGCGCATCTATCAGGCCGGATCGTCCGAGATGTTCGGCGCCGCTTCGCCGCCGCAGAGTGAAGCGACCCCGTTCTATCCCCGCAGCCCCTATGCCGTCAGTAAAGTGGCCGCGCATTGGTACGGCGTGAACTACCGGGAGGCCTACGGGCTGTTCATCTCCAATGGGATTCTGTTCAACCACGAGTCTCCGCGGCGGGGCGAGACGTTCGTCACACGGAAGATTACGCGGGCGCTGACCCGTATCGCGCTCGGGTTGCAGGAGAAGCTCTTCCTCGGAAACCTGGCGGCGAAACGGGACTGGGGTTATGCCGCCGACTACGTCGAGGCCATGTGGCTCATGCTCCAGCAGGATCGCCCTGAGGATTATGTCGTCGCCACTGGAGAAGCTCATTCCGTCAGCGAATTCCTCGAAATCGCGGCCGCGCATTGCGGTCTCGACTGGCAGCGCCACGTGGAAACCGATGCGCGCTACTTTCGCCCGACAGAGGTGGACTATCTGCTGGGCGATGCCACGAAGGCCCGGAACAATCTGGGCTGGGCGCCGCGCGTCGGTTTCACCGAACTTGTTCATATGATGGTGGATCGGGATATGGAACTGGCGCGCCAGGAAGACACTTTGATCAAAGCAGGGCACGCCGGAATTGTGCGAGGGGATTTCAGTGCCTGAAGAAGCGCTCTTCAGTGAAGACAGCCGTATTTTCGTCGCCGGGCACCGCGGCCTCGTGGGATCGGCCATCTGCCGCCGTCTGGCGCGCGCGGGCTTTTCGAATCTGATCCTGAAGACGCGCGCCGAACTGGACCTGAGGAATCAGGCGGCCGTCGACAGCTTCTTTGAGACGGAACGTCCCGCGTATGTCTTTCTGGCGGCGGCGAAGGTGGGAGGGATTCTCGCCAACAGCACATATCCCGCCGAGTTCATCTACGATAATCTGGCACTGCAGACCAACGTTATCCATGCCGCGTGGAAGTACGGAGCCGCAAAGCTGTTGTTCCTCGGCTCATCCTGCGTGTATCCGAAACTTGCGCCGCAGCCGATGCGGGAAGAGCATCTGCTGACGAGCGCGCTCGAACCCACCAACGAGTGGTATGCGGTCGCCAAGATCGCCGGCATCAAGCTGGCGGAGGCCTACCGGAAGCAGTATGGATTCAACGCCATCAGCGCGATGCCGACCAATCTCTACGGACCGGGGGATAACTTCGATCTGCGGAATTCACACGTGCTGCCCGCGCTGATGCGGAAGTTTTCCGAAGCGCGCGCGAACGGCAGCCCAGAGGTGGTTGTCTGGGGCAGCGGCGAGCCCAGGCGTGAGTTCCTGCATGTGGACGACCTGGCGGATGCCTGTCTGTTCCTGATGCGAACCTACGATGCCGCTGAAATCGTCAACGTCGGGACTGGAACCGACGTGACCATCCGCGAACTGGCCGGGATCGTGAAACGGGTCACGGGCTATGAAGGCGCCATCGTCTTCGACCGCACGAAACCGGATGGAACCCCGCGCAAACTTCTGGACCTGAGCAAGCTCACGGCGCTCGGCTGGCAGCCCTCTATTCCGCTTGAGGAGGGCATCGCCGAGACTTACCGCTGGTATTCGGGCAACCGCCTCCCGGCAAATTCAGCAGCCTGAAAGATCACACGGAAAATCGACCCGGAGCCTTCCGTGCTTTCAACTTCGATCGATGCGCCGTGCGCACGCGCGATACTATCCGCCAGCGACAAGCCAAGCCCAAAGCCTCCATCCGTTCTCGCACGGTCAGCCTGATAAAAGCGTTTGAAAACATGCGCCCGATCGGCGGAGCGGATTCCGATCCCGGAATCCGCCACCGTCACGGCGGTCCGGCCATCGGCAGCCGATACAGAGACCGTCACGTCCGACCCTGCATGCGAATACTTGATCGCATTGTCAAGTAACACGAGGAAGAGCCGGCGCAGAGCGGGTCTGTTACCGGCAACCGTCGCCGGACCACGATCCGGCTCAGCCAGGCGGATCCGGATCTGTCTGGCGGCGGCAACGCTCCGCAACTCGGCGGCAATACTACCGAGCAACTCACGCAAATCGAGCGGCTGCTTCGGCATCTCGGCGGATTGCGCATCGTTGCGAGCCAGAAACAAAAGGTCATCCACCAGTTGCGTCATACGCTCGGCCTCCATCGCAATCTCCCGCAGCGATTCGCAATAGGAGGCGGGCGATCGGGCCCGGCGCAAAGCCAACTCGGCGCCGGTACGGATAATGCTCAGCGGCGTTCGCAGTTCGTGCGATGCATCGGCGGCGAACTGAGACAGCGTCTTCACTGCCTCTTCCAGACGCCCCAGCATCACGTTCCAGACTTCGGTGAGGCGCTGCAACTCGTCTCCGGTCCCCGGATTCGGCAGCCGGAGCGACAAGTTGTGGATGCCGATGGTTCTTGCGGCCAGAGTGATTTCGTCCACGGGCTTCAGCGCGCGCCGGCTGAGCCACGCGCCGCCGGCGCATGCAATCGCAATCGCCCCGGGAACCAGGCTGAAGAGCAAAAATGCCAGAAGATCCAGTGTGTGGCCGATGGTCTGAAGCGAGGAACGGATCCGCAACTGGAACAGGTTCGGGCCAACGTTGAACTGTCTGTGGAGCGTGCGCGCCTTCCCGGACGGGGGCACTCCCGGATAGTGGAATTCGAATCCTTTCCCCTGAAGCTCCAGATCGTCCGACGGTGGCAGTGCCTGGCAGAATTCTTCCAACTCGTCTTTGAGCTGACCGGGCGCAACTTCAGCCGCTTCCCGCGTGAGGTACGTTTGAAATCGCGTGGCGCGGTCGGAGAGATCCCGATCCGCCTCGCTCAGCAGCCGCTGACGCAGTGAAAGCCAGATCAATCCGCTGAAAAGACCCAGCGCCGCGGTGAGAATCAGGGCATACCAGACCGTCAGGCGAAAACGAAGCGAGCGTTGCTTTCTCACGTCTTCGCGCCTCGCATCAGGGCTCACGAAAAGCATAGCCCACGCCGCGCACGGTATGAATCAGCTTCGGCTCGCGCGTATCCACCTTCAGGCGCAACAGGCGGACGAAGGCTTCGAGCGTATTCTCATGGACGTCGCAGTCGAATCCCCACACCGATTCGAGAATCGTCTCGCGCCTGACGACGCGGCCGGAATTCCGCAGCAGCAGTTCGAGCAGGCTGAACTCGCGCGGCGTCAGATTCAGCACATCCCCGGCGCGCGTTACCCGCCGGGTAGCGGGATCGAGCCTGACATCCGCGGCTTCGAGGCAAACGGGCTGCGCGATAACGCCGCGTCTGCTGACCGCGCGCAACCGGGCGAGCAGGATGTCGAATGAAAACGGCTTGGTGAGGTAATCGTCGGCTCCCGCGTCGAGACCGCGCACCACGTCGGAGGCTGCATCCCTGGCGGTCAGCGCCAGAATGGGCGTCCGGTTGCGGCCGTCGCGCAGCCGCCGCGCAACAGCTATGCCGTCCATACCCGGCAGCATCATGTCGAGCACAATGACGTCGAACCGCGTATCGCGCGCCAGTTCGAAGCCGGCGAAACCATCGCGCGCAACCACTACCTGATGGCCCTCCTCGGTCAGGCCGCGCTTGAGTAGCTCGGCCATGCGCCGTTCGTCCTCAACGACCAGGATCTGCATTACTTCGCTGGACTGGATGCGGGCAGCGCCGGTTTGGTGCTGATCAGGTGCTGCAGATCCTTGTTGTTCTCGTTACAGGAGTATTCGATCAGCTCCGGAAGCCCCGGAACAATCTTGAGCGGCGTGATGGTCCGATTCTGAACCCAGGGCTTTGTGTACATCTTCGGATCGTCCACCGTGTACTCATAAGCGATACCCGTGGGCGTGCGGGTGAAGCGTTCGATCACGTGCAGCGCGTCGCTGTGCTGATGCCCGGCGGTGTCGAGCCATGTCCAGGGCGCGTCGAGGAGCGAGGTTGTGTCGACCACGATGGTATCGCCGTCCCAGTGTCCCACCGAGTTCCCCATGAAGTCCGGCTCCATGTTGGGAGGATGAGGACGCCCGTCGAGCGGAATCGAGCGCCACAAACGCATGTACTCATACAGAATCACGAGGTAGCCCGGGGTCTGCACGATCTGCATGGGATAGGGAGACTGCATAATGCGCGGCAGGCCCGGATACCAGCATTTCGACGTGGGATCTTCCTTGGAGTCGTGGTTTTCGAAAGCGGCGCGGCCGCGGGGCGTGTAGGGAACCGTGTCCTCCTTGCCCCGGGCCATATTGGGGACATAAGGCGGGTTCCAGAATCCGGAGAAATCCGGCTTGCCGTCGGCTGTTCGCGGGATGACAGGCGCTTTTTCCGGAGCTTGCGCTCCTGCCTGCGGCAGCATCGCAAACGCGCATACGGATGTTGCCGCGATGCAGCGAAAAATGAAATTGTTAGTCACGGCCGCGCCCCCTTGCCCGGGACTTATTATATAATCCCGCCGCGGCTGGTCAAGGCGAGCGAAGCTTCGCTGCAAACGGCGCAGTCGATCTATCGCGACAAAGCGCCGAAGCAGCGGGCACGGCGTTTGTGTAAAGACCGGGGCCAGGGGAACGCCCGTTGTTACCATGGGGTTTTCCCCTAACCATGGCCCTGCGTTTCTATAACACGCTGACCCAACAGGTGCAGCCGTTCGCCCCCGTCGATCCGGACGCCGTAAAACTATACACCTGCGGCCCTACCGTCTACGACTATGCGCACATCGGCAATTTCCGCACGTTCGTTTTTTACGATCTGCTGCGCCGGGTGCTCCATCTCAACGGCTACAAGACCGACCACGTGATGAACATTACCGACGTGGACGACAAGATCATTCGCAACGCGGTCGCCCAGGGCAAATCGCTCGACGAATATACCGGGAAATACACCAAAGCCTTTCTCGACGATTGCGCCATTCTCCGTCTGGAACGGCCCGAACGCATTGCCCGCGCAACCGAACACATTCCGGAAATGGCCGCGGCGATTCACCGTTTGGAGCGCGGGGGACACACATATAGCAGCGATGGCTCCATCTATTTCCGCATCTCCACATTCCCTGGCTACGGCAAGCTTTCGCACAACGACTTCGATGGCATGGTCTCTGGCGCGCGCGTCGATGCGGATACGTACGAAAAGTCCGACAGCCGCGATTTCGCGCTCTGGAAAGCGCCGAAACCGGGCGAGCCATCGTGGGACACGGAAATCGGCGCGGGCCGCCCCGGCTGGCACATTGAATGCTCGGTAATGGCTATCGAGTTCCTGGGCGCCACGCTCGATATTCACGCGGGCGGCGTCGATCTCATTTTTCCGCATCACGAAAACGAGATTGCGCAATCGGAAGCGCTGACGGGAAAACCGTTCGCCAATTACTGGCTGCACTCGGAATTTCTGCTGGTGGATGGCCAGAAGATGTCGAAATCGCTCGGCAACTTTTACACCCTGCGCGACCTCTGCGACGAGCGCGGATTCGCGCCCGAAGCGATTCGTTATCTGCTGGCCGCGGTGCCTTACCGCAAGGGTTTGAATTTCACCATGGACGGCTTGAAGTCGGCGACCACGGCGATCGAGCGGCTGCGCAACTTCAGCCTGCGCCTCAATTCGGCGAAACTGCCGCAAGGCACGAGTGGGCCCATGGAGGACCTGGCCGCGCGCGCCCAGAGCGACTTCCGCGATTCGCTCGACGACGATCTGAACACCGCCGAAGCGCTGGCCGCCATCTTCGAATTCGTGCGCGAAGCCAACATTGCGCTCGATGGAGGGGAGTTCCTCGCAGGCAACGTCCCCTCGGCGCGCGCTGTGCTCGACCGGTTCGACTCTTTCTTCGACGTGCTGACGCCAACGGCCGTCGCGGGCGGGCTCTCCGAAGGCGAGGTCGAGAAACTTATCGCAGCCCGCACCGCCGCAAAAAAGGCGCGCGACTTCACCCGTGCGGATGAGATCCGCGCGCAACTACTCGAACACGGCATCATCCTCGAAGACACAAAGGATGGAATTCGATGGAAGAGAAAGTGAACCTCCATACACGCGCCGTCCACGCCGGCGATCGCAAACACACCGGCTCGTGGATACCCGTGACGACCCCCATTCACACCGCCGTCAGTTATTACTACGACGATGTAGCCGACCTGGAGCGCGTCTTCGCCAACGAGATGCCGGGGCCGAATTATTCGCGCCACGGCAACCCGACCAACCAGGCGCTCGAAGAACTCGTGACCTCGCTCGAATCGGGTGCGGGGGCGCTCGCGTGCAGCACGGGCATGGCAGCGCTGCATATCGCGATCCTGACCGCATTGCTCGACCGCCGGCGCGTGATCCTGGCCGCCAGCGCGCTTTACGGCGCCACCATCAACATGCTCACGAAGGTGCTGGAACCTTCAGGGATTGAGACCGTGTTCGTGGATTTTTGCGACGAGCAGGCGCTGGCAGCCGCCATCGCCGAACACCGTCCGGGTGCATTGCTCGTCGAAACCATCTCGAATCCGCTGCTGCGGGTAGCCCCGCTCGATCGCATTGCCGCCATGGCACGGGATGCCGGCGCGCAGCTGATTGTCGACAGCACCTTCGCCACGCCGTTGATCGCCCGGCCGCTCGAACTGGGCGCCGCGTTTACGGTTCACAGCCTGACCAAGTATCTTTCCGGGCACGGGGACGTGCTGGGCGGCATCGTCGTTACCGACGCGGAAAATCTGGAGCCGATGCGCGCGCTCTCCCGCTCTCTCGGACCCCTGCTGGGACCTTTCGAAGCTTACCTCGCCATGCGCGGGATCAAGACGTTTCCACTCCGGATGGAACGTCAGTGCGCGAACGCCAACCGGCTCGCGCAGTGGCTGGCCACGCATCCCGCGATAGACCGCGTGCACTTCCCGGGCGACCCGCGGCACCCCGACGCGGCCACAATCGAACGTCTTTTCGCGCCGGGCCTCTATGGCGCCATGCTGAGTTTCGAAGTGAAGGGCGCGGATCGGGACGGCATCTTCCGCCTGATGAATGCGCTGCGGCTGATCGTGCCCGCTACCTCGCTCGGCGATGTGCAGTCGATGGTGGTTTATCCGGCCATGGCCTCCCACCGGGAACTGTCGCCGAAGCACCGCGCGCGGCTGGGCATCCACGACAACCTGCTGCGGTTCTCGACAGGCATCGAAGCGGTGGAAGACATCGTCGCGGATCTCGACCGGGCTCTGACTCAGACGCAATAAACTATTCCCATGAGCCTTGCGCTCCGAAGTTGCGTGGTGCTGCTGGCAGCCGCCACCGTGGCCAGCACGGCGGACCCTGACGCCCAGGAGCTTTTCCGCAGGGTTCGCGCCAGGGTGCTTGACGATACAAGCCACGTGCCCCGCTACACGTGCGTCCAGACCGTGGACCGGGCTCAATACCGCCCTCAGTACGCAGCCAGACCCACCAGTTGCGAAGCGATGATTGCCGCGCGCAAACAGCTCATCTCTCCCGGCTATCTGTTCTGGCGCGACCGCCTTCGTCTGGATGTTGCCGTGATCGACGGCGCGGAAACCTACTCCTGGGCCGGAGCGCGCCAGCTTGAAACCAGCCATGTCGACGATCTGGTGCGATCGGGCGCCACCGGCAGCGGCGAGTTCGTGGCCTTCCTGCTCAGTGTTTTCGGCGGCGACGCGGACGCCATCTCTTATCTGGGGCAGGCGTCGTTCGCCTTCAACGTGCCGCTGGCCAGGAGCCATTACACGTATCACTCCAGAGGCCCCGATCGCACCACCGGTTACCGCGGGTCTTTTCTTGTCGACCCGGCAACAGCCGAACTCAAGCAATTGATCATCGTGGCCGACCAGTTTCCGGCCGGCGAAGAAGAGGCCTGCAGGGTGGAAGACACCATGGACTACCATCGCGTGAAGATCGGCAATGGAGACTTTCCGTTGCCCGAGGTCGCGAAAATGGACGTTCTCTACAACTCAGGCACCGAGTCGGTCAACGAAACCCACTATTCCGATTGTCACGAATATACCGGCGAATCGACGATCCGTTTCGACGACGATACGGGATTCGCCCCAAACGCTGCCGCCCCAAACGCGGCCCCGACTCCACCTCGTCCGCTGCCGCCGGGCCTGCGTTTTCGCATCGGGCTCGCTTCACCCATCCATTCGCGAACCGCCGCGGCCGGGGACGCAATCACGGGTGTAGTCCTGCACGACGTTAAAGAGCGAAAACTCGGCGTGGTCGCGCGCGAAAACGACGTGGTTCACGGGCGCATCCTCCAGCTGGAGCAGCGCATGTTACCCTTCCCGCGCTGGACGCTCGCGATCCGCTTCGACACGCTGGAACACAATGGCGCGGAGCAGCCGCTCGCACTGAAATCGCGGGGCACGGGGAACAGAGACGGCGTATTTATTTTCGAGCAGGCCGGGGATATCGCGATCGACCGGAGCTTTCACTCAGAGTGGGAGACCCGCTGAGCACCGCGATCTCGCGTTCCGTGAGAGTGCGCCAGTCTCCAATCTTCAACCCTGCAATTTCAATCGGGCCGATGGCCGTCCGGACCAGCTTCAACACCTTGCTGCCGATGGCTTCGATCATGCGCCGGATCTGACGATTGCGTCCTTCGGAGACGCGGATTTCGATGTGGGAGTATCTCCCGGAATCGCGCACCCGTCTCACCGCCGCCGGGCGCGTGGGGCCATCGCTCAAAGTGACCCCTTGCCGCAGCAGGTCGAGGGCTTCATCGGTCACCAGATCGGCGCATTTCACCAGATAGGTCTTCGCAACCTTATGATCGGGATTCGTAAGCCGTTCCGCGAATCTGGTGTCATTGGTCAGAATGAGCAGCCCGCTGGTGTCGAGATCCAGACGTCCGGCCGGGGAAACGAAGGTATCCACGTCGCCGATCAGATCGTAAACAGTGGGCCGCCCTTCAGGGTCTTTGAACGTGGTGATATAGCCCGCGGGCTTATAGAGCAGAAGATAAACGCGGCCCTTCGATTCAACCGGCTTCCCGTCGAACAGAACGCGGTCGCGATCGAAATCGATCCAGAGATCCGGGTCTTCGACCACATACCCGTTCACGCTCACGCGCCGTGCGTGAATCCAGCTTCGCGCCTGAGTACGTGAACAGATGCCGGCTTTCGAGAGGATCCGTTCGAGTGTTTTGGTCTTCAGTGCAGAACTACCTTCGCAAGGCCCGTATTACCGCCGCTGTCGGCCACACGGATCACCAGCAGATGCTCGCCGGCGGGCACCGCGCCGATACGAAAACGAAACTGTTCCGACGGTGAATCGAGAATACCATCCACGGGCGCAACGGGAGTCCACGGCCCTGCGTCCACCGCATACTCCGCGCGGCGCAGCGCCGAAGCGCTGTCCCGCGCGTCGAAGGCGACATCCACGCCGCCGCCCGCCCGATTCGCCGATTGAATATGAACCGCCGGCGGTGTGTTGTCGATCAAAACCGGCGAACTGACGAGATCGGTTTCTTTCGCGACGGCGGGCACGTTCGATTCACGGTCCGACGCAGTCACTTTGAAGTAATAGCGGCCATCGGCGAGAGCGTCGCCATCGATGCTCCACGCGCTCTCGTGCAGGTCCTTCTTCAGCGGCTTCCAGTCCCGCTCGCCCTCGCCCCGGAAATCGACTTCGTAAACCAGCTTGTCGCCATCGGGGTCGTCCGCTACCCAGGAGATCAGCAACTGCTGCTGGGAGGCGCGGGACAGCGTCTGCGTGGGAGTACCAGTGGAAGTTACAGGCGCCACATCGCCGGTATCGGTCACGGTAATGCTGTACGGAGTGCTGGCCGCGCTCGCCGTGGATGAAACACGTCCTCCTCCAGCCGTCACCGCGGTTACCGTCGTCAACACCGTCACCGACCGGAGAGTGGGGGGATTATTCTGCGGCAGATACGCCGCGCTGACGTTCGCCAGCATCGAGCCCGTTCCCGAAAGCGCGGCTTCGTATTGCAGGAAACGCGCATTGGGGCTCGGAATCTGTCCGCCATCGCCGCTAACCGCCGCCCAATCGCTCCACGTCGTATCGGGACGAATGCTGTTTCCGCTGCGCGTCCGCAGCGCGATCGCTCCCGCGCCGTTGTCGCCCTGCCAGCGGAGCTTGCCCCACCGCGCAACGCTGCCCGCGTCGAATACAGGCGATTCATACGTCCCGCGCGCGCCCGAAGGCCCCATTCGATAGATCTTGCCCATGTTGCCTGTAGCGGCGAGCAGCGAACCCTTCCAGTCAAGCAGGCGCGTCGCCTCAGCCTCGTTCGTTTGTGCGACGAGAGTCAGTTTCAGGTCTTTCGAAAGACGATAGATCCGTCCGCTGTCATCGGTGGCGAAGTAGATCCGGCCGTCCTGCTCCGGCAGAATGTCGTAGACGTTTTCCTCCTTCGAACTCCACAGCGTGTCCACTGTATTGTCGGGATTGATGCGATAGATGGCACTCTTCTCGACTGAACCGTTATCGGCGGCAACCGCGGTAGTGGTCGTAGTGACCGATGGCGCGGGAACAGGAACGGCTTCCTGCGGTTTGACCGGAGCGGGCGGATTCGGGTTGATGCCCACCCCGGAATCGGCGGTCACCGTCACGCTTGTAGTGACCGTGGGAGTTGTATCCGCCGCGCCGCTCTGAGCCGCCTGCGCGCTCCGCACTTTCGACGCCAGAGATCCTCCCAGGGCAACGGCATAAACGCTACCGTCCGGACCGGTCGAAACGGCGCGAATTTCCGGGAGGCTGGAATCGTAAAGGGCGAACGCTTTGTCTTTCGCCGTAATTCGATAGAGAATGCCGTTCGGCTCCGTGCCCGCGAGCAGGCGCCCCTTCCGGTCCAGCGTCAGGCCGGTGACATTGCCCTGGCCGGTCGCATAGTATTGTTCGCCCTGACCGGCGCCCGTGATGCGAAAGACCCGGCCTCCATCGCCCGTGCCCGCGTAAAGAGTCCCATCGTCGGCGAGCGCCAGCGACCAGATGTACTTCGTCTTCGGATCGAAGTACTCGGACGCCTTGCCGTTCTCGATGCGATAAATCTTCCCATCCGGGGAACTCGCGGCATAGACGATGCCTTTTTTATCTACCGCGAGGGCAAAGACCTCGGGGCGGTCGGCGGTCCATAAGAGTTTTGCCGTCCCGTTCGGTTCGATGCGGAAGACGCGGCCGCGATTGCCCGTGGCGGCATAGAGCACGCCGTCCGGCCCCGTAACAACGCTCCATACCACGGGCTGCCCGGATGTGAATAATGTGTCGAGCTTCGGTGCCAGCGACAAACGGCCGTCGCGCCCAAGCGAAACACCGTCGAACTTGCCCTTGACGAAATCCTGATAGCTCGTCATCTCCCAGACGGCGGAGGTGGAAGCAAAACACAAATGAGCGGCCAGCAGCAGACCAGGGCAAACGGCGATGAACCGCTTCACTCCCTGACCTCGACCTGAACGGTTCTGGATCCCGTGACCATGGTTTCTCCTGCATCGATCACGAGTTCCGCGATCTTGGAATTGCGATTCTGCGAAACGTTCTGCGTGCTGCCCAGAACCAGCGCCAGCGAGGGAGGCGGAGCGGGTAACTCTTCGCCCGCGACTTCGTAGGCTGGCTCGGCACGCCACACTCGCACGTAAGCCTTGTCGCTCGGCCGTAAACGGTCCACCGTTGACAGGGACTGCTCGGGTGAGTGCGGCGTTTCATTAATCACCTGCCTCAACTCGGCCTGACCGGTCTGCAAGCCGTCCGCCACCGTGAAATAAAGCATTCCAGGCGCGGTCCCGAGCGGGATGGTGTATTTGAGGGAGCGCGTCAGTTCCACGCCGTTCTCGCCTTCGAACTGCGTCATCAGTTCGATGGTGTCGCCGGGCTTCACCTGCTTGCGGGAAAGGTAGACCTGCCCGATATTCAACTCTTTTTTGACATCGGAGGATTCGAGCCGCAACGAGATTTTACTAACCTTGAGCGCGTTGAAGCCGGTCTGCATCAGATAGGCCAGAGGGATTGCCGTCGCGTTCGAAACCGCCGTCGCGGAGCCGCCGTCGCCCGCAAAAATGTTGTTGAGCTGGACTTTGTCGCTGCGATTGGCGAACTCGATCGCTCCGCGCACCACGATACTCGAAACACCCTGCGCGCGCTCAGTCGCGTCGATGGCCGAAAACACCGCCATCTGGAAGAGAATCGGCGAGAGGTACCGGTCGTTGACCATCTTCATGTGATACGTCTGGATATTCTTTGTATCCTGGACCACCTGGATATCGATCGGGATCAACTCGGCACGCCGGCCGAGCGAGCCGGCGATGGCCGTATCGCGATCCTGCGAGATCACACCCATCAGTTCGCGGCTGGAAGAGATTTTGAACGAAGTATTGACGTTGGCCAGGAGTGCGATGACTTCGGAACGAGTGAACGGCAGATCGGCGGGCCCGACATCGAGAAAGCGATGCCCAAAGGCGTAAACCTTGTTGCCATCGATGCAGGTGAGCGTGCCATCGGCCCCGACAGTCATATCGCCCGACATCAGTTCCACGCTGATCATGGAACCGGGGTGCAGGTTCGCGGGGTCGCCCATTCGATTTTCCGGAGAACCGCCGCTGGAGATGCCCTGACGGGGTTCGAGCCCGAGCCTGCGGATTTGCGGCGCGAAATGATCCACCGTGTTCGCGGTGAAACCGCCGAATGCGAGCGGGGTGGCGACTTCAGTCATCTTTGTGTCGCCGAAACCGGCGCTGGCGAAGGAGGATGACAATCCGGCCGGGAAGAGCCCATTGGGAGTATTGCGCAGCATGTCGGCAAGAGTCCGGACCGGAACCGTCGGGCGCGCGGCGGGAGCGGAATCCACTCGCAGCATTTCCTCGATGGGGCGGATTCCGGCGATTGGGTCTTTGGCGTACGGGAAGGCCAGCGCCACGGCGCCAATCAACTTTCCATCAATATAGACGGGGCTTCCGCTCATTCCCTGCATCACCCCGGTGTGCTCGAGCGGACCACCGGAAAGCCGTCCGAGAATCAACGATCCTTTCGGGCTGGTGTTCTCAAGCACGCCGAGAACTTCGACCTGAAAATCTTCGATCTTGTTGCCGCTGAAGACCGTCTTGCCGATTCCGTGCATACCGGCCCGAACGTCTTTGAGAGGCATGATGGAAAGGGCCGCTTGAGCGGCCGCTTGGGCAAAGCAGACATTCACAAGCGCCGCGGCAAGCGCGAGGCGTTTCACGCTATTAGTGTAGTCCGGGACTACGAGTGTGTTTTGCGATGCCAATCCGAGTCGGGCAACGCCTTCCATGCAACCGGGAGTTATTCTCCCCGGAGTAGCTTCCAGGTATCTTCCGAGCTTAACTGGCAGTCGCGAAGGATCTTGTTCAACAACCCCGGGCCAACTGTTTCTCCGGAGTGGACCGGTACTACGGTGCGTCGCCCGTCGTCGTGGCTCAGAAAGCGGTGGCTGCCGCGAATCCGTATAGTCTTAAAGCCCGCCCGGTGCAAAGCCACGATCGACTCATCGCCGGTGACCCGCGGGTTCCGGCTCATGCCGCGATAATAATGCGTTGAATGCCCACGAATTCGAGCACGTGCTCGGGAGCGCCTTGCACCTCAATGCATAATTCAATCGCCTCGCGAATTCGCTCATTCAGCTCATCCAGGGATTTCGCCTGCGAGTGGCAACCGGGAAGCGCCGGTACCGAGGCAACATAGAATCCCTCTTCGTCCCTCTCAACGACCACGTCAAAATTGCGCTGCAATCGGAACTCTCCCTGCTTGATTGTAAACGTTTAGATTGCGAGCGCGGGAACGAAGAGCCGTCTTGCGGATCGGCCCCTCACCCCGGACAGCCAAGCCAAAAACGATGTATGATATACATCATGCGGCGGACGCAGCTATACCTTGATGACAATCTCTGGAACGCCCTTCACACCCGCGCGCGAAATCAAAAGACCACTGTTTCGGAACTCGTCCGCGAGGCCGTCCGCGAGCGCTACCTCGGCAAACGCGACGAGCAGCTGAAGGCGATGCAGGAATTCGTCGGTATCCGCAGTGAACGTTCCGACGTTCCCGATACGGCGGAGTATGTCCGGAGTCTTCGGCGCGGCGGCCGTCTGGACCGGTTCCACAACCAGTGACTGTTCTCGTCGATTCCGACATCCTGATCGACGTTTCCCGCGGCAGAGAGACCCGCATCGTTTCGAGATGGCTGGACTTGAGCAATTCGGACGCCGCCCTACTTTATTCGCCTGTCAGCGTCGCCGAACTGTGGGCTGGCGCGCACCCGAATGAACATGACGCTCTGAACAATCTTTTTCGGGCGCTGACATGCACTCCGATCGATGAGGAAGCGGGACGCCGGGCGGGAGACTGGCTGCGGCAGTACAGACAGAGCCATGGAGTGGAGATCGCGGATGCATTGATCGCCGCCTGCGCGGTGGCAAATCACGCGGATCTGTGGACGCGAAACCGCAAGCATTACCCGATGAAGGAAATCTCCTTCTTCGATTGAGCGGCGGCCGCCAGCTCCATTACCGGCGTAATATAAAGCCGTGGCGATCGCACAATCCAAAGTTACGGCGCAAGGGCAGATTTCAGTCCCGGTGGATATACGCCGAAAGCTTGGCATCGGCCCTGGCTCTGTCCTCGAATGGGAAGAGGATGGCGGCAGGATCGTCGTCCGTCGCGCGGGCCGCTTCAGTTCCGGGGATATTCATCGGGCACTGTTCGGAGCAAAGACGCCCCAACCCCGAAGCATCGATGAATTGAAGGAAGGCATCCGGCGCTACGCTCGAAGGCGTTATGCGCGCGGTTGACACGAATTTACTCGTTCGCCTGATCGCGAGGGACGATGCCCGTCAAACCGCCTCCGCGGAGAGCTTCATCCAGAAAGGCGCCTGCGTTTCCGTGCTGGCGCTGGCTGAAGGTATGCGGGTGCCTGGCAGCCTTTACGAACTGAATCCGGCAGATCAGGCTCACGCAATTGAAATGCTGCTGAATCACCGGGACCTGGTCTTGCAGGACCCGGAGACCGTGACCGCCGCGCTTAAACTATTTCGCGCAAAGCCTGCACTCGGCTTTTCCGATTGTCTGATGCTGCACCTGGCGCGGAAAGCCGGACATCTTCCGCTCGGCACCTTCGACAAAACACTGGCGAAGGTTGCCGGAATTCAGAAGCTCTAGCCGCACGCTATTCTGAACGCTGGTCCGCTCCGCGCGGTTCATCGCTCACAACTCCGAAACTTTCAAATGGGAAACATCCTTCAAACCCTGCCTGCGGGTGAAAAAGTCGGCCTCGCTTTCTCCGGCGGGCTCGACACCAGCGCCGCCATCCACTGGATGCGTCACAAGGGCGCGATTCCGTATTCCTACACAGCGAACCTCGGCCAGCCCGACGAGCCGGATTACGACGAGATCCCCCGCCGCGCCCTCCTGTACGGCGCTGAAAAAGCTCGCCTCATCGATTGCCGCAAGCAGCTCGTAGCGGAGGGAATCGCGGCGCTCCAGTCCGGCGCCTTCCACATTTCGACCGCCGGCGTGCACTACTTCAACACCACGCCCATCGGCCGCGCGGTCACCGGCACCATGCTCGTGATCGCCATGAAAGAAGACGACGTCCACATCTGGGGCGATGGCAGCACTTTCAAGGGCAACGACATCGAGCGTTTCTATCGCTACGGCCTTCTCGCCAACCCGGCGCTGCGCATTTACAAGCCATGGCTCGATCAGACTTTCATCGATGAACTCGGCGGGCGCAGGGAAATGTCCGAGTACATGCTCAGCCATGGCCTCTCCTACAAAATGAGCGTGGAGAAGGCATACTCCACCGATTCCAATATCTGGGGCGCAACGCACGAAGCGAAAGACCTCGAACATCTCGATAAAGGCGTCACAATAGTCGAACCGATTATGGGCGTGCCTTTCTGGCGTGAAGAAGCAATCGTCAAGCCGGAGACCGTTACGATCCGTTTCGAAGAAGGCCAGCCGGTCGCCCTCAACGGCGAAAGCTATGACGACCCGGTGAAACTCGTCCTCGAAGCCAATGCCATAGGCGGCCGCCACGGGCTCGGCATGTCCGATCAGATTGAAAACCGCATTATCGAAGCGAAAAGCAGGGGCATTTACGAAGCGCCGGGCATGGCGCTGCTTTTCATCGGCTACGAGCGTCTCGTGACCGGCATCCACAACGAAGACACCATCGAGCAGTACCGCATCAATGGACTCCGCCTCGGCCGCCTGCTCTATCAGGGCCGCTGGTTCGATCCGCAATCGATGATGCTGCGGGAAACCGCACAACGGTGGATCGCGCGCGCGATTACGGGTGAAGTGACGGTGGAACTGCGGCGCGGCAACGACTACTCGATTCTCGACACGGTCAGCCCGAACCTCACGTACAAACCGGAGCGGCTGACCATGGAGAAAGGCGAATCGACATTCTCGCCGCAGGATCGGATTGGCCAGCTCACCATGCGCCACCTCGACATCACCGACACGCGCGACAAACTGCTGCTCTATATGAAGACCGGTCTGCTTGGGCCGGCGAGCGGAGGCTCAATGCCGCTGCTTCCCGGTGACGCAGGGGAACGGGAACCCGAAGAATAGAGAGGGCCTCCGGAAATGCCTCCAAAAGCCGGTCACGCCCCGCCAAAATAATTCCCCGCTCACGCTCGGATGATGGAAACACTGGGGATGGACTGTACGATCCATCCCAGCGCACCTGCCATACACACCGGAAGGCTGGTTTTCGTCCGTATAATTAGGCCAGCTATGACAGACCGTCCAAAGAATCCGTCAGCCGCACGATCGCGCAGGCTGGTTTCCGAGCCAGTTGAGGACCTCACATCGATTCTTTCATCGAAGGTGGTGGGCCAGCCCAATGTCATTAACGTGATCGTCCCTTATATCGAAATGTTTCAGGCGGGCCTTGCTCCGGAGAACCGGCCCGTTGGCGTGTTCCTCCTGCTGGGTCCGACGGGGACCGGCAAGACACGCACGGTGGAAGCGCTGGCAGAGACGCTCCATGGAAGTGCGCGGAATGTGCTCAAAATCGATTGCGGTGAGTTCCAGATGGAACATGAGGTCGCAAAATTGATCGGGGCGCCGCCCGGGTATCTGGGGCACCGCGAAACACAGCCCATGCTGTCGCAGCAGAGGCTCACCGCCGTCACCAGCGATAACTGCGGGCTTTCGCTCGTGCTGTTCGATGAGATCGAAAAGGCAGCGCCGTCGCTGACACGGCTGTTATTGGGCGTGCTCGACCGGGGAGTGCTCCGGCTGGGCGATAACTCATCCGTCAACTTCGAAAAAAGTCTGGTGTTTCTCACCAGTAATCTCGGCGCCAAGGAAATGATGCGCGAGATCAACCCGGACTTCGGCTTTCAATCCGCAACCGTCACCGGAACCCGCGAAGAACTGGGCCATAAGCTCCAGGGCATCGCGCTGGCAGCTGTCCGCAGGAAATTTTCGCCCGAGTTCATTAACCGCATCGACCATGTGATTACATACCGGCCGCTGGACGCGGAGTCGTTCGCGGCGATCACCGATCACGAGGTCGATAATCTGCAAAAGCATGTCAACTCGCGGCTCGGGACCCGCTGTTTCAACATTGAGGTGCCGTTCGCCACGCGCCAATGGCTGATTGAAAAAGGCACCAGCCCGGAGTACGGTGCCCGCGAATTGAAGCGCGCCATTCACAAATATCTGACGCAACCGCTGGCTACGCTGGTGGCGAAAAACCAGATCGAGCCGGGAGCGCGCGTGCGCGTCGATGTTAATGAGTCGCGGGATGGCCTGTCGCTCCGGGCAACATCGAACGGGGAAGAGCCGGCTCCGTCTCATCCCACTGTCCTGCTCGTGGACGATAACCGCGACCTGCTGCAATTTCTGGAACGCCTGATGGCGGAGTCAGGGTGGGAATTGATGGCGGCGGAAAGCGCCAGCGAGGCGCGTAAGATGGTGGCCAAACGCAAACCGAACGCAGCGCTGCTGGACTACATGCTTCCGGATGGCAACGGCGTGGAACTGGCGCAGCAACTCAGGCAGATCGTTCCGAACCTGCAGGTCATTATGATGACCGGCTCCATGCTGGCCCCGGAGGAGGAGGCGATTTGCGAGGAACACGACTTTCCCGTGCTGCGTAAACCATTCCTCGCGACCGATGTGATGAACCAGATCCGCGGACGTTTATCGGGCGGTGCGGCCGGCGCCAGATAGGCGGCAACGCGGAGCCGCAAGGCAGACCGGAGTGCTTCCGATTTGCCTCGGGCCACCATGCGGGTTTACGATAAAGGGACTATGAAGCGTTCCATACTCGCCTTCGTCCCCGTTCTTCTTTGTTCCGGCGCCCTGATTTCGCTCGCAAATGCGCAGGACCTTCCGGAAGGCCCCGGAAAGGACGTCGTGGAACAAGTGTGCGGCGCCTGCCACGGGGTGGATCTGGTTTCCAGCCAGCGCGCCACGAAAGAAGGTTGGGGCTACATCGTGGACGACATGGTTTCCCGCGGCGCATCCGCAACCAATGAACAGATCGATACCATCAAGACTTACCTCGCCAAGAATTACGGCCAGGTGAACGCCAATAAAGCGCCGTCCGCGGAACTCGCGAGCGTGCTCGAAATCACCCCGGCGCAGGCCGATGCCATCGTGAAATACCGGGTGGACCACGGCGATTTCAAGACCATCGACGATTTGAAGAAAGTGCCGGGCCTCGAGTCCGCCAGCCTCGACACAAAGAAGGACCGGCTGGCGTATTAGCCCTGTATTACCCTCGCCGGGCGAATATAGCCCGTCTTTACGTCTATTTACGCTGCCCGCGTATATCCGCGGCGACCTTTGCGGCCTCCCGGGCATCGAAGTCTTATATGAAAAAGATTGTTCTATTTCTGGCCGTAGCCAGCCTGGCGCTCGCAGCGAAATCATACGATGTCACTTTTAGCGCCCCGGCTGTACTCGGCAGCGTTCAGGTGCCTGCCGGACAGTACCAGTTAAAGTTCGATGGCTCGAAGGTTACTCTCACCAGCGCGAAGAATGGCAAGCGCGTGGACACTATGGCCGCCGTGCAATCGGGCAATAAGAAGTTTACCGAGACCATTGTCCAGTCCAAGCGGGTTGACGGCAAGGATCTGGTCGACGAAATCCAGATCGGCGGCACCACAACCGCTCTCGACTTCAAGCACTGATTCCTCCCCGTAATCGAAACTGACCGTTAGAGAAACCTCGCATTGTACGCTGGATCACAAAGTGTGCAACATGCCTGAACTGGTGCGATCGGGCGGGAGTTTCGACGAATGGGACAGAAAAGAAGGCACGCCCGGACCCATGGGCGTGACCTGGATACCGTCGCTGGCCGCCTGGAACTTTGCTCTTTACTCCCGGCGAGCCACTGGCGTCACCTTGTTGCTCTATACGGCCGAAGATCCGGTCAACCCTTTGCTGGAATGCAGGCTTCATCCCCGGATCAACAAATCGGGAAGGATCTGGCATTGCTGGCTCCCGGCCGATCGGGCCAAAGGCGCGGTTTACTACGCTTATCGCCTGGATGGCCGGTACGATCCCTCCGCCGGATACCGGTTCGATCCGCGGAAAATCCTGCTCGATCCATTCGCGCCCGCCGTGTTCTTTCCCCCGGACTACAGCCGCGCAAGTGCTTGTTTTCCGGGTCCTGACGATGGGCAGGCGCCGCTCGGCGTGCTCCCGAAAACCGCTCTGGAACTCAATGGCGCTCAAGATGAGGGCCGTCCGCCGCGGGCCAGCTATACCCTGGTCGTGTATGAAATCCACGTGAAAGGTTTCACGGCGCGCGCGAACTCCGGCATAAGCCCGGAGCGCCGGGGCACCTTTGCCGGTCTCGTCGAAAAAATACCCTATCTCAAAGACCTGGGCATTACGACCGTGGAGTTGATGCCCATACACCAGTGCGATCCCCAGGAAGGGAGTTACTGGGGGTACATGACGCTCAACTTCTTCTCCCCCCATAAAGGCTATGCCGCCAACCAGTCCGAAGGGGGCGCGCTGGAAGAATTTCGCGCCATGGTGGACGCTTTTCACGCGAACGGCATCGAAGTCTGGCTCGACGTGGTCTACAACCACACGAGCGAAGCCGGCCCTGACGGCCCTGTTTATAGTTACAGGGGTATCGACAACCAGTCTTACTATCTCCTGACCCGCGACCGCAGCCGCTACCTTAACGACACGGGGTGCGGCAACACGCTCCGCTGCGACCACCCCGTGGTGCAGGCGCTGATTATCCAGAGCCTGCTTTTCTGGATCAATCGAATGAACGTGGATGGCTTCCGCTTCGATCTCGCTTCGGTCTTCACCAGACGTTCGGACGGTGGCACGGATCTGGACCACCCCGCGCTGATTTCCCAGATCGGCTTTGTCGCCGCCCGCCACGGCGTGCGCATGATCGCCGAAGCGTGGGACATCGAAACCTATCTGCTCGGCCGCGCCTTTCCCGGCCTTAACTGGCGACAGTGGAACGGCAAGTACCGGGACGACCTGCGCGATTTCGTGCGCGGCGTGCCGGGTCTCGTCGGAGCGCTGATGCAGCGGGTTTATGGCAGTGACGATCTGTTTCCGGACGACCTGGAACACTCCTACAGGCCCTTCCAGAGCGTCAACTTCATCGCCGCCCATGACGGCTTCTGCCTCTACGATCTGGTCTCCTACGACCGGAAACGCAATGAGGCCAACGGGCACGCCAATACCGACGGCACCGACGACAACCGCAGCTGGAATTGCGGCTGGGAAGGCGACGAGGGCGTGCCCCCCGAAGTCATGGCGCTCCGCCGCAGGCAGGTACGGAACTTCTTCTGCCTGCTGATGCTTTCAAACGGCACCCCGATGTTCTCGGCGGGCGACGAGTTCCTGTCCACGCGGAAGGGCAATAACAACCCGTATAACCAGGACAACGAGATCAATTATCTGGACTGGGACCTGCTGCGCGCCAACCGCGGCGTCTTCCGTTTTGTCCAGCGGATCGTCGCATTTCGCAAGGGCCATCGCTCCATCTCGCGCAGCCAGTTCTGGCGTGAAGACGTGCACTGGTATGGCCAGGAGAGCTCGATTGTCGATCTTTCACCCGCCGGACAGACACTGGCGTGGTTTCTGGATGGAGCGCGTGAAGATGACGGCGATGTCTATGTCATGGTCAATGCCAGCCCGAACGACGCATCGTTCCGGGTACAGGAGGGTACCCCCGGAGAATGGCGGCTTGTCGCCGACACAGCCCTCCCCAGTCCCCGGGATATCGCGGAGCCCGGGGAGGAGCATTTTCTGACCGCAGCCGATTACCGCGTGACAGGCAGGAGCGTAGTCGTGCTGTACAGGCCGAAGCGCCGCGATACCGTTTAGTTCGTTATTTCTCCGCGTCGGGGTTGGAAGAACCAAGAAACAACTTGTGTCCGTCAGCGAGCGTTACGTCCCGGCCGTTCGCGCGATTTCCCCCATCCTTGGCGAGGTACCCATCGACCAGAACTTCCGTTCCTGCTGGCAGAGAATCTTTCGTGAGTCCGCGCCGGAACAAGGTGTTCGGGCTGCCGCACTCGATCATCCAGTTCGTGACGGTGCCATCCGCGTTCTTCACGTCGATGTGAATCCACGAGTGCGGATTGATCCACTCCATCTTCGTCACGGTCCCGCGCAGTTTCACCGGCTTCTTCGAATCGAATTCCGCCGCGAACGCGTGATGCGCCGAGGCTGGCGCAACGGCCAGCAGCATTCCGATACAAGACACAACAACCGCGATTGCAGTTCGCATTTCGATTACTCCTGGTTCTTTCCGGCTTTCGCCCGTTTCTCGTCCGCGCGGGCCGAAGACAGGATGCCTGTCATGCCCCTGTTGCCTTCGTGACAGGCATATTCGTACAGCAGACCTTCGGACTTCACCATGGGGATTTCCCCGGTCCACGGCTTCGTAAACGCCGTCGGATCGTCCATCGTAAATCGGTAAATAATCGTTCCGGGATCCGTGCGAGTCAGGCGTTCGATCAGATGCAGGTTCCTGTCCGACCCCCGGTACGATGCCTTGTCATTGAAATTCGTGGTGTCGATCACCAGTGTGTCGCCTTCCCAATGGCCGCGGGAATCGCCCATCCACTGGCGGACACTGGCGGGAAGATGCGGGCTGCCATCGATGGGGATGCGCCTGACCTGGTGGACCATTTCGACGTCGATCGCCACGAATCCGGGCGTCTCGATGATCTCATAGTCGTTGTTGTAGGCGGTCGGGAGCATAGGCGTTGCATTGTTGAATGAGAGGCAGCGCTCCATCAGGGGCCGGTCCTCGGGGCCGTCGGCGGGGCCGGGGATGCCGCCGTTTTCCACCTCGCAGCCGGGCTGCGCGCAGCGCTTTCGCTTTGCGTCCGCGATGGCCTGCAGCTGCTGCCGCCGCTCCGGCGTCAGCGCTGGCACCCGGCCATCGGGCGGATCGACGACGATCGAGGTACGCAGCGTCTTGACGACCTTCGTTCCCGAGTCCCACCAGAAATCGTTGTATGCGTTGGCGACGTCGGCGACGGTCCCGCGTTCGCGGATGTCCTTGTTCCGCGTTTCGCGCGAGTGCTTCTCGTATTCGACCGCCTCTTCGGGCGTAAAGAACTCTTTGCCCGCCAGATTCCGGGGGCGTTCGAGCGGCGTGATGGTCACGTTCGTCCAGACTCCGCTGAGGTCCGGATGCCCGGCGGCAGTGCGCGGGATAGCGTTCTGCGCGAGGGCGGGGATCGCGGCCAGACCGATTGCCGCGACGATTCCTGTGAATGTCATCGGGAGTCTCCTTTACCGTTGGCTGCCTGCCTGCGCAGGTGCCCGTACAAAATATCTTCCGCGAAGGGAATGCACTGAAATTCCATCAGGTGAGCGTTCGCTTCCACATGCCGGTAGAGCGGCATCGCGATTTTCCACGGCCGCGAGAACACCTTCGGGTCCTCGATGGTGGCTTCGTAGAGGATGGTGTCCGGGCTGCGCGGAGTGTAGCGCTCCACCACGTGCAGGGCATCGCTGTGGAAGTCGCCCGCCCGGTCGAACCAGGTCTGGTCGTTGAAACTGGTCACATCCACCACGAGCGTGTCTCCATCCCAGTGCCCGACCGACCAGCCCATCCAGCTGTCCGCCGGGCTCTTGCCGGGGTTGCCCATCCGGATAGTGCGAACGGCGTCCGCATACTCGTAGACGATCATGATCGTGTTCTTGCCCGGCCCGCTCCCCTGCGCGATGCGAAAGGGATAGGGCATGTAGTTGGCGCGCGGCACGCCAGGCATGAAGCACCGGAGCTCGGGGTCGTCAGTCCAGCGCTTTTCGAAGTTGACCTGCTTCTGTCTGGCGGCCGCGGGGAGGTACGGAATCGCGCCGGCCTCCACCACGCCCTCACCTGGAGCGACCGCGCCGATCGCGCCCAGTGCGGAAAACGGGCCCGCCTCCGCCGCATGGGACTGAAGGTCCCAGTTGGCTGAATTAAGGGCCTGCCAGACCCCGTTGAAGTCGGGCTTGCCGTCCGCCGTCCGCTGAACCTGGCCGAACGCGGGGATGCAGAGCGCAATGAGGGCGAGAAGGGCGGAACCTGACCGAATAACCATCCGGAATATCTCCCATGCACGAAGGTGCCGGTGTCAAGGTTATCAGATATTTTGGGGATGGTACTGACGCAGCAAGGCGAGGGTCCCTGTTAACGGGCCTGGTTCTTTTTGTCCAGCAGAGCCTTGACCTCGGCCGGCAGCGCGAACCGTTCGGGTGGAATTACCGCGTTGTAAGCGATCTTGTCGAAGCGCATGACAATGTTCTGGCTCATGGCCTTTTCCGTCATCGAGAAGGGTGTCAGAATTCCGTCCACCATGCGAAAGTCGGACATGATGGCCTCCGTCGCAATGTCGCCAAGCGGCGTTGACAGAACCGCCGACGTCCTGACCAGCAGACCTGAGTCGCGGTCGAAAAAGAACGTCTCGGATTTACCTTCCTTCGGCGTCATCTCCACTTTCCACGCGGGCTTGCCGTCCACGTCTTCCACACCGACGGTGCGGGCTTCCTTATATACATCGCGCCAGGAGGCGATGAGCGCGAGCGTCGCCGCCCGCATGACGGAAGTCTTTTCATCGCCCTCCAGAATGCGCGGGCCCTGAAGCGCGCTGTTCTCCCATGCCGTCTGGCCGTCGAAGCCTTCCTCGATCTTTCCGATGCCCTGAAACTCCATTCCCGTCCATGATTTCTCGCCTTCTTCGAAGATCGCAACGGTCCCTGAGATGTTGCGCCCCTCCATTTCAACGGTGCCGGTAACGGTCATGTTCTTCGCTTTGGCATAGGCGGCGGCGCCTCCGCTGCGGTCGATATAGCGCTGCAGCAGGCTCGCGCCCGATGGCATGTCAGCGCCCATCGCAAACGATGCCGCAATCGCAACAAGAGCGCAAAAACGCGTCAATAAACGCATAGTCTAAATTGTGACAGCCTCAGCCGCGAATCCCACATACTGGACTTCTTCTTCGAGCGGAATGCCCCATCGCCGCTCGACGCGCTGCTTGAGTTCCGCGATGATCCCCACCAGATCGCGCGCGGTTCCGGCACCCGCGTTATAGATCAGGTTCGCGTGATAATCCGCCACGTGGATATCGCCCGCCCGCATCCCTTTTGCGCCCGCCTGTTCCAGGAACCATGCGGACGGAACCTTGCCCTCAATCGCCACGCCCGCCGGAATCTCGCTCGCCACGCGCGGCGGCAGATCCGCCAGCAGGAAGTTCTTGAAGATACTGCCCGCGCATTTCATCGTGGGCGGATATTTGCGATTGCGAATCGCAAGGATCTTATCGGCGCTCTCGCGCAGCGCGGCGGCATCACCGCGCTCGATCGCCAGTTCGGCGGAGAGAATAATCCAGTCTTTATCCCGCTTAAAAACGCTCTCGCGGTAGTGAAACCCGCACTGGGCATTGTTAAATTCCCGCACGCCTTCGCCATCGAAAAATCGCACGCGGGAAATGCGCTCCGCGATGGAATGCCCATAAGCACCCGCGTTGCCGTAGATCGCCGCGCCAACCGATCCGGGGATGCCCGTCATGGTTTGGAGCCCTTCGAATCCCGCGTCAACCGTGAAATCCACCAGGGCCTGCAGGGAGATCCCTGCGTCAGCGAACACCGCCTGCCCATCCGCGCGGATGCCTGCGTTCGCCAGTTTCAGAACCACGCCGCGAAAGCCCGTATCGGAAACGATCAGATTCGTGCCACCGCCGATGACTACCGTATCGAGCCCGCTGGCCCGCGCAATTCGCCAGGCGCGCATGAAGCTTTCGGGATCGGGCGTTTCAAAGAATAGATCGGCCGGACCGCCGATACCGAACCTTGTATAGCGGGAAAGAGGAATGTCGCGAAGAATGGTGGTTTCGGGGAGCGCGGAGAGTTGCGCGAACGTCTCCTGAACGCGGTTCATTGTTCTAATTATAGAGATAGAGCCATGAAGAGCACGTTTCCCGGGTTTCCCCCTGAAGGCATCGCATTTCTGCGCAATTTGAAGAAGCATAACGACCGTGAGTGGTTCACGCCGCGGAAGAGCACCTTCGAGAAGACTGTGCGCAACCCGATGATCGAACTGGTGAGCGCCATCCATCGCGAGATGGTGCGGTTCGCGCCGGACTATGTGGGCGACGCCGCGAAGTGCGTCTATCGCATCTATCGCGATACGCGCTTTTCGAAAGACAAGACGCCTTACAAGACCTACGCCTCTGCCCTGATGCTGCGGCAAGGCTTCGACAAGTACACCGGCGGCGCGGCTTACTATTTCGCCGTGTCCCCGGAAACCATTGAAGTCGCCGGTGGTGTTTACACGCCGGATCGGGACGTTTTGCTGGCCGTTCGCCGGCATATTGCGGACAACCACAAGGCATTCCGCAGGACATTCGACACGGCGAAAATCCGCAGGTTATTCGGGGAACTGGAAGGCGAGAGCCTGACGCGCATCCCGAAAGGTTTCGATGCGGACGACCCCGCGGCGGACCTGATCCGGCGCAAGCAATATCTGCTCGACGCTAAGCTCGATCCGAAACTGGCCACGACGCCTGAGCTGTTCAAGGAAATCGTCTCGAGGATCGAGGCCATGACGCCATTCGTCGAATTTCTCAATCGCCCTCTGCTCCAGCGCCAGGCGGAACAGCGTCAGACGAAACGCTTTCTGGAGTGAAGCGCTCTGCTAACCTGGAATTTGCAATGGTAAAAGCCTGGTACGGGCGCCGCATGAACGCCTGGGAGATGGATCTCGCGACGCGCTCCACCGATCGTGTCGTGCGTCCTTTCGACTGGGGCATTGACTGGACGGCCAACTGGCCCGTACATTCCGACATCCCGGACCCCGAGACGCGCATCCGTGAACTCAACAGGCTCGCTCTCGCGCAAAGCGCCGCGTTCTTCGATTACCGCCCTCCGGCCGATTTTCGTCTGGAGGACTCCTGGCTCCGGTTCACCTCCGCCGTCGACACGCCCTACGCGCTGAACAACACGGTCCACGCGCGGTATTTTCCCGCCAATCCGCGCTTCAAACGCGGCCAGAAAGCGGTGGTGGTGCTGCCGCACTGGAACGCCAGCCCGCAGCAGCACGTGGCACTCTGCCAGGCGATCGCAAAAGTGGGGATCTCCGCTCTGCGTATCAGCCTTCCCTATCACGACCGGCGCATGCCGGCTGAACTCACGCGCGCCGATTACGCGGTCTCGGCCAACATCGGACGCACTCTCGATGCCACCAGGCAGGCCGTGATTGACGTGCGCTCGTGCTACGACTGGCTGCAACAGCGCGGCTATACGGATCTCGGTATCGTGGGGACCAGCCTCGGCTCCTGCTATGCGTTTCTCGCGACGGCGCACGACCCGAGAATCCGCGTGAACGTCTTCAACCACTGTTCCACTCTTTTCGCGGACGTAGTGTGGACAGGTCTTTCCACGCGCCATATCCGCCAGGGGATTGAGGACCGGATCGATGTCGATCGCCTGCGCGCGGCGTGGGATTGCATCAGCCCCGTCCACTATATGGACCGGTTTGCGGCACTGCGGACGCGTTCGTTTTTTCTCTACGCTACTTACGACACGACTTTTCTGCCGGAGTTTTCGCGCCAGGTGGTGGAGCAGATGCGGAAGCGGGACGTGGACCACAAGCTGGTGGTGATGCCCTGCGGGCATTACACGCTGGGCGAGTCGCCATTCAAGTTCATGGTGGGCTATCACATCTGCTCGTTTCTGAAACGGAATCTGTAGGCGTTACATACCCGCGAGCCGGTTCAGCACGAAATCGACGAACGTCAGGAGCACCGAGCCGATCACCGCGGTCAAACATCCGTATACGCGGAAGCCTGGCACCAGGGCGGACGCCAGCTTCAGCATCAGCCCGTTGATGAGGAAATAAACGATTCCGAGGCTGAGCAGGATAAACGGGATCAGAACGATCTTCAGAACCAGCCCCACCGTCGCGCTGACCAGACCGATCACAAAGGCCGCGATCAAAGCCGAAACGAAGCTATCGACCTGAATGCCGGGAAGAATGCCGGCAACAACGAGCAGAGCAACACCGCTCAGAATCCAGTGAATGAACCAGCCGCGCATTCATTCGATCATAACCGCTCAAAGGCGGCGAAACGGTCTTCCAGATCGGCTTCGAGCCGCGCTTTATCGTTCCTCTCCAGATACTCACGGCAGGAGGCCGTTTTCCTGCCCGCGGCACAGGGTTGGACAACAGCGGCGTAGTTCCGGCTTTTCCAGTAATCCGCTCCGGGCGCGAATGAATATTCCAGGCTGTTGCGCACCATTTGTTTCAGATCGGAGTAAGTCAGGTTGTAAGTCAGGACGGCGCGCTGGAACTCCGCGGTTAACTCCGAGCGGGATACGCCCTCGTCATCGGTCGAGAGCGCCACGGGAACACCGTATTTGCGATAGACGGGAAATGGGTGCTCGTTGCCTTTCACGCCCAGGATGACGTCGTTACTGGTCAGGTTGATCTCGACCAGAATATGGCGGGCGCGCATCTCGGCAAGCAATCCGGTGGCATCCTTCTCATACATCACATCCACGCCATGGCCGATTCGTTCCGCGTGGCCAAGCTCAACCGCCTCCCGGATATGAAAGCGCAGCCCTTCGGGTGGAACCAGTCCCAGTGTCAGTTCGCCCGCATGCAGGGTAATGTGCACGCCGGGGTAAATGCGGTGCGCGTAATCGACCATCGTCATCTGCAGGTGGTAGTCGTTCATCGAGTTGTATCCGTCTTCCGCCTGCACGAAGTTCACGGCTACCACGCGGGGATCGGAAGCCGCCAGCGCAAACCCGGCGAGCACCTGCGCGAAGACCTGCTCTTTCGGAAACTCCCGCAGCACCTGATAGATATAACGCACCTGTACCCGGCAGGCGGCAGATTCCGGCGTCCGCGCGCAGCCGAGGTTGCTCATCCGGATCTGCTCCATCCGATCGACACGGGCGCGCGTGGCCGATACCAGTTGCGCCAGTCCGGCCGCTTCCAGTTTCCCGCGCGTGGCCTCAAAATCGTCGCTGAGTCCGACGGTCTTACCCAGCGCGGCAATCGCCCCGCCACCCGAAAGCGCCATCAATTCCAGATACGATTCGTTCTGATCCGCCGCCCGCCGGACTTCTTCGGCTACCAGTTCACTGCTGCCCGCGGCGCCGAACTTGTCGAAGGTGTCGAAGAAATGGTCGTGGCCGGATTGCCTGCCCGCAACGAAGTTGCGCATCGAAAAGCTGTCGATGAGAGTGTTCCGCAATGCGTTATCGGTCTGAGTTGCGGTAGCATCCACCTGACCCGGCGAACAGGGCGGCGAGACCAGGGCGAGCGCGGCCTTATCCACGCACAGATGTTCCCCGGCGGCCGCGCGCAGAAAATTTTCCGCATAGATGGCGCCCGAAAGATGATTGTGCAGGTCTCCGCCTTTAGGCATCCGGTAAAGAAAAGCGTAGAGTTCCGGCGGACTCTTCCTGAGTTCGGCAAGGCGGCGCTCCATGTTACGAAGAGGCGCGGTTCGGGCGGAGGCCGCGAATACGGAAAAGACGATGGCGGCGGCTACGATCCGGTACCGAAACATTGGTCCATCATCGCAGCAAACTAACAGCGCGCGGCGGCGTGGGAATCGTCCGCGTGATAGGAACTGCGCACCAGCGGGCCGGCTTCCACGTGCGCGAAGCCCATTGCCATGCCAGCGCGCCGGTATTCATCGAACTCGGCGGGCGGAACGTAGCGCACGATCGGCAAATGCTTTGGCGAGGGGCGCAGATACTGGCCGAGCGTGAGGATATCCACACGGTGCTCGCGCAGGTCGCGCATCACCTGTAAAACCTCCTCCTGCATCTCGCCCAGCCCCAGCATCAGGCCGGATTTCACGGGTGTGCCCCCACCCAGCTCTTTCGCGTGCCGCAGCATGTCGAGCGAGCGCTCGTAACGGGCACCGAGCCTTACCTGCCGGTAAAGCCTCGGCACGGTTTCGGTGTTGTGGTTGAGCACGTCAGGCCGCGCGTCCATCACGATCTTCATGGCCGCGTGGCTACCCTGAAAATCGGGCACCAGAACTTCCACTTTGCATCCGGGAACGCGCGCGCGAATCGCGTCGATGGTCAACTGAAACAGTTCCGCGCCGCCATCTTTCCTGTCATCGCGATTCACGCTGGTCACCACGGCATAACGCAGCCCCATCGCGGCGACCGCTTCGGCCACCCGCCTCGGCTCGTCGTAATCCACCGCCAGCGGAGCGCCTTTTTGGACCGCGCAGAATCCACAGCGCCGCGTGCAGACATTCCCGAGAATCATAAACGTCGCGGTGCGCCGGTTCCAGCATTCGCCCACGTTCGGACATGCGGCGCTCTCGCAGACCGTATGCAGCTTCAGGTCCGTAATCAGTTCTTTGAGTTCGCGGTAATTAGGGCCGACGGGGGCGGGCGCGCGAAGCCACTTCGGCCTCTCGGGCGCCTGCGGGCCAATTGTAAGCAGCACTACTGTCATTATGGCTCACGAGGTGTTTTCGGATACAGTAGTCAACGGAGCTTCGGATGATCAAAGTCATCAGTGTTGAGCGCGAATACGGATGCGGCGCGGCGAACATCGCGCAGACAATTGCGGACCGGCTGGGCTGGAAACTGTGGGATCGGGAAATCACTTCGGAGATCGCCCGCCGGCTCAAATGTAAAGCCGAACTGGTGGCGGAGCGGGAAGAGCGTCTCGATTCCATGTTCTACCGGCTGATCAAGGCCTTCATGCGGGGCAGCTTCGAGCCAAGCGTGGATACCGCCAACATGGAATTGCTCGATGCCGAGAATCTCGCCATACTTTTCGAAAAGGTGGTTACGGAGATCGCCCAGCGGGGCAACTGCGTGATCGTGGGGCGCGGCGCGGCGTGGTTTCTGCGCGACCGCGACGATGGCTTCCATATCTTCCTTTACGCGCCGTACGACGAGAAGATGCGGCGCCTGAAAGCACTGGGCAATAGTAAGAAGGAAGCTGATCGTCTGGTGGAATCGGTGGACCGGGAGCGCGCCGCGTTCGTCCGCAAATACTATGGCAAAGAGTGGCCGGACCGTCACCTTTACAACATGATGATGAACACCACGGTGGGCGATGAGGCCGTGGTTACAACGGTACTCGATGCCGTGGAAGTTCTGAACAAACGAACCGTGGCAGCTGGATCATAACAGCATTCCGGCCGCTCGCAATCGGTTCTCCAGCACCAGCTCCGGGTGCAGATTTTCCCACTTCAGGTCATGACCGAGGGAGCCTTCGAGCGCGGCGGCCGGAATCATGCCGATCAGTTCGCTCCCCGCGATTTCGATACCCCGGGCTTCGCACAGCCGCTCGACGGCTTCGAAAACCACGTAAAGCGGGGTCTGTTCGAAATCGACCAGGTTGATCGAAACCTGCATCTGGCCACGCGATTCCAGCGGCAGCCCGATCGACTTCACGGCAGGAAAACCCCCGGACGATTCGCGCACCGCGCGCGCCATCTCCCGCGCCGCCGCCAGATCGGCCGTACGCAGGTTAATATTCCAGGCCACCAGAAACTTACGAGCCCCCACTACGCTCGCCCCGGCGGTTGGATGCCGCCCTTCGCCCAGGTCTGGCGCCAGCCCCGCCGGCGCCAGCTTCCGCACATTCTCCAGCCTCTGGCATTCGGGCCTTAAACTCGCGGATTCATAGAGATAGACGGGGACGCGTAGTTCGCTCCAGATGCGCCGGCCAACCTCGCGCGCGAGTTCGGCGCATTGCTGCACCGTCATATTGTCGACGGGCACGAACGGAATCACGTCCGCCGCCCCCAGCCGGGGGTGCACCCCGGCATGACGGGTCAGATCGATCTTTTCGACCGCGACCCGCACCGCCGCGACCGCCGCATCCGCCACCGCGAGCGGCGGTCCCGCGAAAGTCAGGACGGAGCGGTTGTGGTCCTGATCCGAAGTAGTATCCAGCAGCAGGACCCCGGAAACCGACCGGACGGCCCGCGCCAGCGACGCCACAATCACCGGATCGCGGCCCTCCGAGAAGTTCGGCACGCACTCGACGATCAAACGCGGCGCCTCCCGCCCGGCCGGCTCGCCAGCCGCATCAGTGAGTGCGGCAAATGCTTCAGCAGCATCACGACGGCCTTGTATTTCCAGCTCGGGATCACGATCGTTTCCCCGCGATCGAGGCCCTGCAGCGATGCCTCGACCACATCGTCCGCCTTCAGCCACAGATAGCCGGGGATTGTGGCGGGGTCCATCCCCAACGTTTCCTGAAATTCCGTCATCGTAAACCCGGGGCAAAGCGCCTGAACCTTCACGGGGGAGTTGACGCTCCGCAGTTCCATATCGAGCCCTTCGGTGAAGCTGTTGATCCACGCTTTGGTGGCGCAATAGCTCACGGTCCCGGGGTTTTGCGCGAAGGCGGCGACGGAGGAAACGCCGATGACCGCCCCGCGTGCCCGTGGAACCATATGGGCGAGCGCCGCCCGGGTCAATCGCATGGTGGCCATTACGTGCACTTCGTGCATCCGCATCTGGCTTTCCAGTGGAACTTCCCAGAATAGCCCCTGCGTGCCGAATCCGGCGTTGTTGACGAGCAGTTCGAGCCGGGGGCAGGTTTCGATTGCTCGTTCGGCAGCCGCGATCCCGTCTTCATGCGCCAGATCGGCGCGCAGCACTTCTACGGTTGTGGGGAGTTCCGCCGCCAGCGAGCGCAGACGGTCTTCGCGCCGTGCGAGAAGGATCAGGTCATAACCGCGCGCCGCGAGTTTTCGGGCAAAAACCGCGCCAATTCCGCTGGAGGCGCCGGTAATCAAAGCCACCGGCCGGGCTGTATTTTCCCGATCGCTCACATCCCTGAGTGTCGCCTATCCCTATTGCGCGTTTCAGGCGGCGAGAGAACGAGTGGCCAGCGCCGAATCGACGGCGGCTCGAAGTCGGGCCGCGGTGTAAGGTTTCGCGACGAAGTCACTGACGCGGCCGGGGTCGAAGGGAATCAGCGCGTCGTCGGCAAGAGAGCCGCTGGAGACAACCAGCATGAGATCGGGCCGGAGGGCAAGAAGCGCCGCGAATGTTCGCTTTGCGCTCAATCCGGGCAAGCCGGGGTCGAGCAGAACCAGAGAGATTTCGTGGACTTGCTGTCGCGCGATCTCAATGGCGGCTTCGCCACTTTCGGCCAGCAGCACGTTGTAGCCGCTCCCCCTGAGAATGGCTCCCGCAACGTCACACACCATTTTCTCGTCGTCGACAACCAGAACCGTTCGCCGTCTGGTGGAGTGGGAAGCACTTTTCATTGAAATAGGCAGCGGGGCTTGCATTGTGTTCCTCCTTCACGAGGTGTCCGATCCGGGAAAACTTCTCACGGCGATTTACCCCCCTTGCGAAAAGCATCCAAATTGAAGAAACTGACGGAATGAATGTGTCGGCATCCGCCCCGGCTCGCGTGAAGAAAGTGGCTGTGCTGGCGCTTCTCTGCGCCGCCGCCGCGGCCGCTCAGCAGTACACGAAAAGTGGCGAACTGGTGCTGCCGAAGGACTACCGCTACTGGGTGTTCCTCTCTTCCGGGATCGGGATGACGTACTCGAACGATCCAAACGCCCATCCCACGTTCGGCAATGTGTTCGTGAACCCGGCGGCATACAAGGGCTTCCTGAAGACGGGAACATGGCCGGACAAGACCGTGCTGCTCATCGAAAACCGCGCTTCCGGCAGTCATCCGTCGAACAAAGACGGCAAGTTTCAGACTGAACTGACGGGATTTGAAGCGCATGTCAAGGATTCCACCCGCGGCGGCCGGGCGTTCTACATGATTCCCAAAAATGCGCAAAGCGGGAGGGCCAGCCCGGTATCGGCGGGGTGCGTCGCCTGCCACGACAAGAACGCCTCCACCGACACCACTTTTGTCCAGTTCTATCCCAGCCTGATCGAAACTGCCAAAAAAATGGGTACCTATAGAGCTACGGGGGAGCAATAATCGTCCGACGACCCTCATGGAACCGCGCTGACGATTCCCCGGGTGACCCCGGATTGTCCAGCTATACTTGTAATTCCACCATCGAAACACACACGATTTCGTTTTGATAGAAAGCGCCAGAATCAAGACCGGATTAGCGGTGGGATGCGCGCTCTTCGCCGTCATCTCCGGCGCCGTGATTTATCGGGGCCTCCGGAGGGAGCAGAATGCCCGTCAGGTGGCGCGCGCTCACGAAGCGATCGAGACCCTGAAAGACCTCCTGGCTCTGTCGAAAGACGCCGACGCGGCTGCTCGTATTTTTGTACTGGATTCAGGCAAGCCGGACCAGGATCTGGCGCGTTCGATTCAGGGTCTGAGAGACGCGAAAACGCTGGAAGCGCGAGTGGAAGAACTGGTTGCCCCGGACGGTTCTTCGGATAACGCCGTTCCGCGGGAAAAAGCTCTGGCGGTGCGCCATCTGATCGACGGGCAGCTGGATGCGATGTCCGCTGCCGCCAGGTCCGGGAACGGGCAGGACGTGGCCGCCGCGCTCGCCGGGCTGGACCGCGCCGGATCGAGTTCCAGGATTCGCGCCGCCATTTTCGATTTACAGGCCCGTCAACGCGGGATTGTTCTTGAGGGCACCGCCTTTCAGCAACGGAGCACCGGGCTCAGCCGGAAGTTAATGATTTCGGCGGGAATTTTCTCGCTCTGTCTGATGGGCATCGCGGGCTGGCGGATGTCCGCGGATCTCAGAAGGCGCGCCGCGGCCGAGCGGGCGCTGGCCGCCAAGGAAGAGCAGTACCGGCGGGTGGTGGAACTCGCGGGTGACATTATCTGCGTGACGGACGATCAGGGCAGGTTCACGTTCTGCAACCGGGCCGCGCTGACGATGCTGCATTTCACCGAAGCGGAAGTCCTCGGGCGCTCCTGGCTGAAGCTGGTCCGGCAGGACCGGCGGCTCGCGGTGCACCGGTTCTATCTGCGCCAGTTCGCGCGCAGACAGGAAAGCACCTATTGCGAATTCCCGGTGATCGACGCGCACGGACAGGAGCGCTGGGTGGGGCAGAACGTTCAACTGGTCATCGGTGGCGGAAAAGCCATGGGTTTTCAGGCGATCGCGCGGGAGATTACCGACCGCAAGCGGGCCGAGGCCGCGCTGCTGAGAAGCCGCAATTTCGTGGAACGGATTGCGGCCACGACGCCCGGCTTTCTTTACGTTTTCGACCTCCTCGAACAGCGGCATATCTTCAGCAACCGCGAAGTATTCACCATCCTCGGCTACGAACCCGAAGAAATGCAGCAGAAGGACGGCCTGGCGCGCAGTCTTTATCACCCCGACGACGACGCCATGATTAAAGCTCACCAGGAGGCTCTGCGGACCGCGCGGGACGGCGAGGTCCTGAGGGTGGAGTATCGCGCGCGTCACGCCGCCGGACACTGGGTCTGGCTCGCCGGACGCGAGACGGCATTTGAAAGAGGGCCGGACGGAATGGTGGCGAAAATCGTCGGCATCTGCCAGGACATCACGACGCGGAAGGCGGCCCAGGAAAAACTTGCGTATCAGGCGAATTACGATGCCCTCACCGGTCTGGCCAATCGCCATTACTTCTGGACGCGTCTTCAGGACGCGCTGCTGCGGGCGGGTGTCGAACACTCGGGGCTCTCGGTCTGTCTGTTCGATGTGGACCGTTTCAAGGACATCAACGACCGCTTCGGGCACACCGTTGGCGACGAAGTGCTCGAAACGGTGGGCAACATCGTGCGAGCCGAACTGCGGTCGAGCGACATCGCGGGCCGGTTCGGGGGCGATGAGTTCTGCTTCGCGCTTCCCGGAGCGGACGATCAGGAAGCCGCGCGCGTCGCCGAGCGCATCCGGAACCGGCTCGGCACGCTCGCGTTCGGCATGTCCGGCGGTGCGCCCTTCCCGGTGACCGCCACGTTTGGCGTGGCCGCGTCCGGGGCCGGCGTGCTGGACGCGAAGGAACTCATGGAAGCGGCCGACCAGGCACTTTACCGCGCGAAAGCCGCGGGACGCAACCGGGTTGTGGTCAGCGCGTAGGCCTACTGCTTCCATCCGCGCAGCGGCGCGGATACCACGGCGCAGATCAGCACGACCGCGATAGTGGCCAACCCTCCGCCCGCAACGCTCGGAACCACCCCGAGCCATGCCGCCGTCCATCCGGATTCCACCGCTCCAAACTGATTCGAGGAACTGATAAATATGCTGCTGAACGCGAGGACCCGTCCGCGCACGTAATCCGGCGTCTCCGTCTGCAGCAGGGACTGGCGAAGGACCACGCTCACATTGTCGAAAGCCCCCACCAGCACCAGCATCGCGAGCGATAGCCAGAGCCAGCGCGAAAACCCGAAGGCAATGGTCGCGGCGCCGAATCCGGCTACCGCCCAGAGCAGAGCCTTCCCGGCGCGGCGAATACGAGGCGAGTGCGCCAGCACCAGTGCCATTGTGACGGACCCGACCGACTGCGCGGTTCGCAGCCAGCCGAGGCCGCTCGCGCCCGCATGCAGGATATCGGCGGCGTAAATCGGCAGCAGCGCGGTGGCTCCGCCAAACAGCACCGCGAACAGATCGAGCGAAATCGCCGACAGGATCAGCTTGTTATCCCAGACGAAATGCATGCCTTCGAGCAGTGACTTGCCGGTAGCCGCCGGGGCAACAGCGACCGGCTGACTGCGGTATCGGAGCGCGAAGTAACAAGCCAGCGTCAGACCGGCGCAAACGGCGTAAAGCAGATACACGGTTCGGCTGCCGGCGGTTGCCAGAACGATACCCGCAAGCGCCGGACCGGTGATGCTCGACGTCTCCTGCACGCTGCTGTTCCACGTGATGGCATTGCCGAGCGCCTCGTCGGAAACAATATGCGGCAGGAGCGACTGCCTGGCAGGCCACTGAAAGGCACGCCCGATCGCCATCAGGAACAGGCAGGAATAAATCACTGGAACGGAGCGAAATCCCAGCAGGAGAGGCACGGAAGCCGTCAGCGACAGCATTTGGGTCAAGACCATGGTGCGGCGCCGGTCGTACCGGTCCGCGACGTGTCCGGCAAAGAGCGCGAACAGCAGGAAAGGAGCCACCTGCACGAAGCCGACGTTGCCGAGCACCAGTGCCGATCTGGTCTGAATGTACAGATCCCAGCTCACGGCGAGCGAGAGCATCTGAATGCCGAAGTTCGATAAAAACAAGCCGCCTACCAACAGGCGGTAGTCGCGGTGGCGAAACGCGGAGTAGGCGTCCAACTTATGAGCTTCGCATCGCGTACGCGCCGGCGGGCAGGCCTGAGTGATGATTGAAGGAAATGATGTCGATAGTTCATGTCCATGTCCGCGTGAAGCCGGAGTTCGTGGAGGCGTTTCGCGAAGCCACCGTCGCCAACGCCTGTAACAGCGTTCTGGAACCGGGAATCGCCAGGTTTGACGTGTTGCAGCAGTCCGCCGATCCGGAGCAATTCCTGCTGGTGGAGATTTATCGCGACGCCGGCGCGCCCGCGCGCCACAAAGAGACGCCGCACTATGCCCTCTGGCGGGACACGGTGACCGACATGATGGCGGAGCCGCGCATCAGAGTCGAATACAGCGCCTTGTTTCCGGAAAGCATCCGGTGACCGGTTTCGAATTTGCCACCGCCGGGCGCATCGTCTTCGGTTCCGGCTCGTTCGCGCAACTGGGGGCGATCGCCGCCGGATACGGGAGCCGGCCATTGCTCGTGACCGGCAAACGGCGCACTGACGGTATTGCGGGGAACGCGTTCCGCGTCGCGGGCGAACCCACCGTCGCGCTCGTGCGTGAAGGCGTCGAAGCGTTTCGCGCCGGGGGCTGCGACCTGGTCGTTTCGATCGGCGGCGGCAGCGCCATCGATACGGGCAAGGCTATCGCCGCGGCTGCCGCGAACCCGGGCGATTTGCTCGATTACCTGGAGGTGATCGGCAAAGGGTTGCCGCTTGAGCGCGCGCCCTGGCCATTTATCGCCGTGCCGACAACAGCCGGGACAGGCGCGGAAGTAACCCGCAACGCAGTGCTGGGCTCGCCGGAGCACGGTGTCAAAGTGAGCCTGCGCAGTCCGCTGATGCTCCCTCGCGTAGCGTTGATCGATCCGGAGTTGACGCTCGGGCTGCCAGCCGCGTTCACGGCGGCGACGGGCCTCGATGCGCTGACCCAGTTGATCGAACCATATGTTTGCCTGCGCGCGAACCCCATGACCGACGGTTTCTGCCTCGATGGCATCCGGCTCGCCGCAACCAGCCTGGCTCGCGCGTACAGTAATGGCGGGGACCGGGAAGCCCGAACCGGAATGGCGTATGCGAGCCTGCTCGGCGGCTTGTCGCTGTCCAACGCGGGTCTGGGCGTGGTGCACGGTTTCGCGGCACCGATCGGAGGCATGTTCGACGCCCCGCACGGAGCGGTTTGCGCGGCATTGCTGGCCGCTGGAATGCGCGCGAACGTGACGGCGCTGCGGGCGCGTGCTCCGCGCGGCGATGCGCTGATGCGCTATCGCGAGATCGCCCGCATCGCCACCGGACACCCCGAAGCGCTCGCGGAAGATGCCATCGAATGGGTGCAAACCCTGGTCCGCCGGCTTGCCGTTCCCTCCTTGCGCGCTTACGGGATTGGCGACCGGCACATACCCGAGCTGGTTGCCAAAGCGGGACTTGCAAGCAGTATGAAGGCCAATCCGATTTCTCTCACGCCGGCGGAACTGGCAGGGGTGGTTGAACGATCTCTGTAGCGTAATCGCCCACTTTGTCCACGTACAACTGCATGTTGCCGCTCTCATCCACTTCGAACGCGGGCCTGAACCGGCCTCCCCACACGACCTCGCTATAGCGATACGAATAGCGCTGATGCACGGTCTGGCTGAACGTCTCGTCCCAGGCCTTCACCAGCACGATGAACTCCGCCTGCAGCGTTTCCAGATCCGCGGCTGTTTTGCCGAAGAGCGGGCTTTCGGCGTCGACGGGGTGAACCACCGTCCATGTCAGGGGGAACAGCATGACTTTGTCGCGCTCCAGTTTGAGCAGCGAGAAATCGCGGCGGAGGGTCCCGTGGTCGCGATCGACCATCATCAGCATCAGAGTTACTTCGGGCTCGATCAGGCTGTTCGCCCGCCGGTTCACCATGCGGAACTGGAAACTCGTGCCCTCCTGGTACGGCGTCAGGAGGAGTCGCTCGCTGAATCCGATTCGCGCCGAGGGCCGGGAAACGCGTCCGAAGAGGAGGCCCGTCGCCACCGCGAAACCCAGCAGGCCAACCAGCGCTTCCAAAGCCGCGACGATGTTCGCCGCGCGGCTGGCGGGGGCAAGGGCGCCAAATCCAACGGTAGTGAGCGTCTGTGAGCTGAAAAAGACGCACTGCAGAAATCGGTCGAGCTGGCGGGTCGAGGCGAGCTTTCCACTCAGAGCGCCATCGCCAAGCAGGAAGTAAACCGAGGCGAACACCGAATTAACCAGCACGTAGGCCAGCAGCACCAGACCGAAAAATTCCGTCAGCGGGACGCTCACCAGATGCAGATACGGATGCACGTCGCGCCAGTTCGTTCCCCGGCGCCCTACGTTGAAACTTCCGTCCGCGTTGATGGCTCTGCGCAGGGGCCCGTCGTATTTCTGCGTCAGGCCGGGATCGAAGGTGGGCTTCTGCATGGAACGAGTGTAGGCGATAGAGTCAGGGTTGACCAAGATGCGTGACCAACATGAATGAGAAACGAGTCGTCCTGGTTACCGGTGCGTCCTCGGGCATCGGAAGATCATGCGCGGAGTTTCTCGCCGGCCGGGGTTACCGGGTATATGGGGCATCGCGCGCTCCGGTTCCCCATCCGCTGTTCGAATCGTTGCCGATGGATGTGCGGGAAGAGAGTCAGGTGAGGGCGGCTGTTAACGGCCTTATGAAGCGCGAAGGCCGCCTGGACGTGGTGGTGAATAATGCGGGCATCGCGTTCGCCGGAGCCGTGGAGGACACTTCCATCGAAGAGGCACGCGAGCAGTTCGATGTGAATTTTTTCGGCGCGCTGCGAGTTTGCCGCGCGGTATTGCCGATCCTGCGCCGGCAGCGGTCGGGCTGGGTTGTGAACATCGGATCCATCGGTGGCCTGGTCGCGATTCCATATCAGGGTTTGTACAGCGCTTCGAAGTTCGCGCTCGAAGGCTTGAGCGAATCGCTGCGGCTGGAGGTTCGGCAGTTCGGGGTGCGCGTGGTGCTGATCGAGCCGGGCGATCATCGCACCGGTCTCACGGGCAACCGGCGGGGAACGGCCGCTTCGGAGAGCAATCCGGCGTATCGGGAGCCCTTCGGCCGCGCCGTCCGGAGGATGGCGGCGGATGAGCAGGGCGGCCCCGAACCGGAAGCCGTGGCGCGGCTGCTGCACCGCATCGTCAATCGTTCGCATCCGCGATTGCGCTATACGGTGGGTCCGGTTCCGGAGCGCGCGGCGGTGTGGCTGAAACGCTTGTTGCCCTATGCGGTGCTGGAAAGGGTGATGGGGGCTTATTACTCGCGGTGAAAAGGCGCAAAATAGCGGTCGTGCGCTCTGCCCGGATGAAGACGGCGATATTTTTGTCGGCTGCGGGGCTACGCTGTTGACAGCCTCTTATAAAACTCGAACATCGCCGCGGAGATTTCGGCGCTGCCCGGCCACTGGCCGCGCCGCTGTCCGGAGTGGGTTCGATAGTCATGCAGCCGCGCGGGATCGGGTTGCACAACCTGTTTGTCTTTCAGGAACAGCAGCCCCGCTTTGCCGGTCGGCATTTTCTCAACGAAAGCCCCGGCTTCATTGAGAGCCTCACGGAGCCGCTCCATGATTGCCTTCGGGTCGAGTGGCTCACTTGTCAGCAGAGCCCGCCATTCAGCGGAAGAATAAGCGGAGTTTCGTGAATCGTCACGAGGTCGACAAGGTCCCGCACCTCGCGCCGGCCCGCGGCGGCCATTACCTTGTTCATCGCAAGGTCAACCGGGTGCAGGACGTAGCCGAACATCTCGTCCCGCACCGTCGGGAAAAACCGGTAATCGCTGTCGACGACCCATTCCAGCTTTGTCGCTTCGCTGGCGCGTGCCACCAGAACCGTGTAGATCGCAGGGTCGCGCCGCTGCCATTCGAGGGTGTAACCATGCTCCTGAAGTAGTGCCGCATCTTCGGTGGCAGCCCGCGCCACCAGTTCCTCGCGGTCGTAAAAAAGGTCACTATCGCTGGAGGAGCGAGACGCGACCCGGTTCAACGGCGTGCTCCCGGCAACATAGCTCTCCGGATCGCGGTGTGACGCGAGAAGCTGGAGAATATCGATTTGAATTTTAGACAGCGGCACGGCAGGCCTGCTCGATCTGCTCGGCCAGACTCCGCGCCTGCAGGGTGCCTTCCGTGCGAAGGGCGCGCGCGACCGCAAGGGCATCGCCGGGGGTTGGCGCCTCGAACGAGCGGACGTTCCATAATGCCAGCGTCCCGTACTCCGCGAAAGCGCGGCGGTAAAGGGCTGCGAAGCCGTTCGGCATTTCCGGGTCGGTCGTCATCGTTACCGCTCTCTTCAGAGTACGCGACGCAGACCCTCCCGCCGTTATACTCAAGATTCCGTGTTCCATCATCTGGAAAAGCAAATTCACGCAGCGTTCCGCGACGGTCTGCGCGCACGGTTCGGCGTCGAAACCGATTTCGCGCTCGAACAGCCACGCCAGCCGTCCTTCGGCGATATAGCAGTGCCCATTGCCTTCCAGCTGGCAAAGAGCCTGAAGCAGCCGCCAAAGAAAATTGCGGCGGAGCTGGCCGCGGCTGTCGGGGAGATTCCCGGCGTTGCCGCCATGGAAGTCGCGGGCAACGGATACATCAATATCCGGTTCGACCGCGGTGCCTACGCCGCCGCGCTGCTGGCCGGGGAAGATCGGGCGAACTCCATGCCCGGCGGCAAAATCATCGTCGAACACACCAATATCAACCCCAACAAAGCCGCGCACATCGGGCATCTCCGCAATGCCGTGCTGGGCGATACCTTCGTCCGCATGTTACGCGCGCGCGGCAGCCATGTCGAGGTGCAGAACTACATCGATAACACCGGCGTGCAGGTGGCCGACGTGGTGGCCGGCTTCCATTTCCTCGAAGGGAAAACGCCCGCCGACGTCGCTTTGCTCCTCGACGGCGAGCAGCGCTTCGACCACGTCTGCTGGGATCTTTACGCGCGCACGTCGCAGTATTACAAAGACAATCCCGACGCTTTGTTATGGCGCGCCGAAACGTTGCACGCCATCGAATCCGGCACGGGCGACCTCGCGGAGCTGGCGCACCTGGTGGCCGATGCCATCGTCAACGCGCACCTGGCGACCATGCTGCGGCTGAATATCGAATACGACGTGCTGCCGCGGGAAAGCGAGATTCTGCACCTTCAGTTCTGGTCCGCGGCGTTTGCGCTGTTGAAAGCCCGCAACGCGATTTACCTCGAAACCGAGGGCAGGAATACCGGCTGCTGGGTCATGCCGCCGTCCGCCTTTCGCGGCGAGGATGAGGCCAACGAAGACAGCAAAGTCATCGTGCGCTCAAACGGCACCGTGACTTACGTCGGCAAAGACATCGCCTATCAGCTGTGGAAGTTCGGGCTATTGGGGAAAGACTTCCATTACCGCCCGCTCACCCGCTATACCGATGGTCACGAAGTGTGGGTCTCGACCGATGAGCCGCAGCCTGGCCCTTCGCCCGCGTTTGGCAATGGCCACACCGTGTATAACGTCATCGATGTGCGGCAATCTTATCTGCAGGATGTGGTTGTGGCGGGCCTGAAAGCTCTCGGATTCGAAGAGCAGGCCGCGCGGTCGATCCATTTTTCGTACGAAATGGTCGCGCTTTCGCCCCGCTGCTGCGCCGATCTCGGCATCGCGCTTTCCGTGGAAGACGCCAAACGCCCCTATATCGAGGTATCCGGCCGTAAAGGGCTGGGTGTAAAAGCCGACGACCTGATGGACCAGCTGATCGATACGGCTCTGGCCGAGGTTTCGTCGCGCCATCCCGAAGATAATGAGGTTGCGCAACGAGCGGTCGCCGCTGAAATCGCAATGGGCGCGCTCCGCTACTTTCTGCTGAAATTCACCCGCACCACGGTCATCGCCTTCGATTTTCAGGAGGCGCTCAGCTTCGAGGGTGAAACCGGACCTTATGTTCAATATGCCGCCGTGCGCGCGCGGAACATCTTTCGCAAGCTCGAAGAGCGCGGCGAAGCGAAGCCGGAGTTCGGAGCCGAACTGAGCCGTGAGGCGCTCGCGCGCCAGCTTGCTTCGGAAGACGCCTGGCAGATCCTGCTGGCTGCGTCGAAAGCCGATTCCGTGGTGGGGCGGGCCGTGACGGCGGGCGAGCCGGCGCATGTGGCACGGTACGCCTTCCAACTGGCCCAGACATTCAATA
>Ga0207933_1000235_pt1 | contig 58208 bp, 36 predicted proteins | sample NGESurdeep092012_4_FD_184488 | JGI IMG/M metagenome (GOLD analysis project Ga0207933, IMG submission 184488) | Arctic peat soil microbial communities from Barrow, Alaska - NGEE Surface sample F53-3 deep-092012 (SPAdes) | ecosystem: Environmental > Terrestrial > Soil > Wetlands > Peat ...
CCGCTGTGATCTCGACGCCCACATCGTAGCGGGCCAGCTTTACCGAGTAGAGCCCGGCCGTTGCCTGCTCGTCGGCCCGCGGCGAAGCGGAATCGATCGGCGCCGGATCGCCCGTGCTCGCCTGCACCAGGATGTTGCCGTACTTGTCGCCGCCGCCGGTGCCGCTTACGTGGGTCTGGCTGAAGCCGCGGATGTCGGCCGTGGCGTTCCACCCCGCATTGGGGTCATGGCCTTCCGGCGCGGCCATGTCTGGCCCAGCCTTGATCATGCCAAAGGGGACCACGGCGCCCGGAAAAACATTCCCCCCGCCCGACGCTCCCAGCAATGGATCGACAAAACGCGCGAATTGACCGTAGCCGCGCGGCGCGAGCAACAGAGCGGGCAGGAAAACGGCAACGAGCCGAACAGGCAACTTCATCGCTTTCTCCATCCATGTGCTGTGCCCGATCTCTTGTACCGGCGAGATTGTCAGTGTAACGCGGCTATGCAGGGCCTGGCTTTTCTATACCAGGTCGAGCGTTGGTCTTCGGCCAGTTTATGTTGCGGCCAGATCGCGGTCAGGCGGGAGCGGGCCGGCGAACTCGCTTTCCTACGAGAGGGCGGTTTCGCCTGCCATGAAGCGGTAACCGATGCCGCGGACCGTGAGCAGGTGGGCCGGTTTGGAGGGGTCGGGTTCGAGGTGGCGGCGGAGGCGGACGATGAAGTTGTCGATGGCGCGAGTGTCGGTGTCTTCGTGGACGCGCCAGACGTTTTCGAGGATTTCCTTGCGCGAGACGATTTTGCCGGGGCGCTCGATGAGGTAGCGGAGGAGGTCGGCTTCCATCAGGGTGAGGTGGATGAGCTTGCCGGGGGCGCGGATTTCGAGGGTGTCGAAGCAGACGATACGGTCGCCGAGGACGTATTCGTCGCGCGGCTCGGGGGCTGGCGTTTCGGCCGTCGCCGGCCGTTGCCAGTGGATGCGGCGGAGCAGGCTGGCGAGGCGCGCGAGCAGGACGCCGAGGTCGAAGGGCTTGGCGACGTAGTCGTCGGCGCCGGCTTCGAAGCCTTCGACGACGTCTTCGCTGCGCCCGCGCGCCGTCAGCATCAGAACCGGAGTATAGAGTCCCGCCTCGCGTAGTGCGTGGACGACGGAGAACCCGTCGCGGCCCGGCAGCATGACGTCCAGCAGCACCGCCGCCGGCTGCGGCGACGCGGCGAGCAGCCAGGCGAGGGCGGCGTCGCCGTCCGCTTCGTGGTGGGTGCGGTAGCCCTCGGCTTCGAGGTTGAAGAGCAGACCCTGCGCGATGTGTTCTTCGTCTTCGACGAGCAGTATCAACGGCCGTTCAGGCATCGGGACCGCCGATCGCCAGTGGTAGCTGTAGCAGCATCGTCGTTCCTTTGCCGGGACCTTCGCTGGTGGCGCGGATGTCTCCGCCGTGCTGGCGGGCGATGGTGCGGACGAGGAACAGGCCGAGGCCGGTGCCCTTGATCTTGACCAGGTCGTTGGAAGAGACGCGATAGAAGCGCTTGAAGATGCGCTTGAGTTCGCGCGAAGGCAGGCCCAGGCCGGTGTCGGAGATGGAGAGCACGACCCAGGTGTAGTGCTCGATGGCGAGGCGGCAGCGGACGTGGACGCCGTTGGGCGAGTATTTTACGGCGTTGTCGAGCAGGTTGAGGATGGCCGTGCGCAGGTCTTCGAGGTTGCCGTTGACGAAGAGGCGGACCGCGCCGGGGACTTCGGCGAGTTCGATTGCGCCGGCGAGCAGGTGATGGCGCTGGCAGACGGTGGCGACGCATTCGGCGACCAGCGGATGCATTTCGACGCGGGTGTGCTTGTGGTCGCGGCGGCCCAGTTCGCCGGCCTTCAGGACGGTCTCGACGGTGGCGAGAAGGCGGTCGGTATCGGCGTGCATGATGGCGTAGAACTTCTGGCGCTGGGCTTCGTCGACGGGGCGGCGTTGCAGGGTGTCGAGGTAAAGACGGAGGCTGGCGAGGGGCGTTTTCAGCTCGTGGGTGACGGCGTTGAGGAAGGAGTCCTGGCGCTCGTTGCGGCGGATCTCGCGGACCAGGAAGATGGTGTTGAGGACCACGCCCGCGATGAGGATGGCGAACAGAAACACGCCGAGCAGGTCCATCGCCAGGCGGCGGCCGTTGTTGTGGATCCAGGTGATGTTGAGTGTGACCGCCAGCGCCGTCAGGCACACTCCGAGCGTGATGAAAAAGGCAATCGCTCCGCGGCGGCGGTTGATATTCATGGGCTGGGGAAAGTATAGCCGGAGGTGGTGCGCGCGCGGTTGGCAACATCGCGCTTGACGCTTCGCCAAGGTAGTCCTACGCTCAAGGCACGATGGAAGAATGCAATACGGAAGATGAACTGCGACTCGCCGAATTCGCCGCCGCTATCAAAGAAGGTGATGCTGACTTCGAGCGCGGCGATGTGCTCGAACATGCCGAGGTGGTCGCCCTATTCGACGACGTCCTCAAGTTAAACTGAAGAGACCGCCAGCGCGGGCGGTCTCTTCAACTTGATTGGATGCGAGGCGACTACGCTCCCGCGGGTTTCGGATCGTTCGGGTCGAACTTGGCGATCTGGATTTTTTTCGCCAGGCCCAGCTTCGAGAGCACCCATATGCCGTAGTAGTTGATGTCGAACTCGTACCATGTGAGGCCGTGGCGCGCGCTGACGGGGTGGGCGTGGTGGTTGTTGTGCCAGCCTTCGCCGCCGGTCAGCAGAGCCACCCACCAGTTGTTGCGGGAGTCGTCCTTGGTCTCGAAGCGGCGCTTGCCCCACAGGTGCGTCGCGGAGTTGACCAGCCACGTAGCGTGCAGGCCGAGCGTCACGCGGAGGAACGTTCCCCAGAGCACCATGCCGACGGCGCCGACAACGCGATGACCAGCGGGCGCGATGGCAGCGCCGAGGATGACCTGCAGGATGCCGGAAACGGTGAGCGCGACCCAGTGATATTTCGAGAGCCAGACGTGGACCTTGTCGCGGGTGAGGTCGGGAGCGTAACGGCCCAGCAGCGCGGTCTCGGAGTGCAGAGCGCGTCCGGAGAGGATCCAGCCGGCGTGTGCCCACCATGTGCCGTCGTGCGGTGTGTGCGGGTCGCCTTCGTCGTCGGAGTTCTGATGATGCACGCGGTGCGTGGCCACCCAGAAGATCGGTCCGCCTTCGAGCGCCAGTGTGCCGCACATCGTGACAAAATATTCCAGCCATTTCGGTGTGCGGTAGCCGCGGTGCGTCAACAGGCGGTGATAGGCCATGCCGATGCCGACGTTGATGGCGAAGAAATACATGACGGCGAATACCGCGAGATTTTTCCATGAAAAGAAAAACAGCGCGGCGATCGCACCAACGTGGAACAGGCCCATGAAGATGGTGGTGATCCAGTTGATGCGGCCTTGCTGGTGCTCGCGGCCCATGCGCAGGTCCTGCTTGATTTTGAGAACGGCTTCCTGCACGGCCGGGATTGCCTTGGGCGCCTTGGGGGCCTGTGTATCGTTGACGGGGATGAGCGTGCTGTTCATTTATTCGAATTCCCTCTGCTTCAACCATAAGCGCGGTAGAGGCTGGTTGTGTGTAAGACTTTTGTAAGGGGGTACACGATGTCGTCCAATGGTCTGCTTCGGTGCATGCGTCTGGCCGCGTGCTGTGTTGTCTTATCGGCTGCAAGTGGTTTGGCTGCACAGGATTCCGCAAAAAAAGAGATGGACCTGCCCAGCGGGCACACTCTGCTGCTGCCGGTTCCGGGCGGCGCGCAACGCACGAACAGCTTGCCGATTTCTACGACGGCGTCGCCCGATGGCCGTTGGGTGCTGACGCTCAACGCTGGCTACGGCACGCTGGAGTCGGACTATGAGCAGTCGCTCGCGGTGCTGAATGTGAAGACGGGAGCGCTGCGCGATTTTCCCGACAGCCGCACGCTGGTGAAGGCGAAGCAGTCGTTTTTTTCGGGGCTGGCGTTTAGCGCGGACGGCACGCGCGTCTATGCGAGTCTGGCTTCGATCACCGATCCCGAAGGCCGCGGGAAGGGCGATACCGGAAGCGGTGTCGCGGTGTATGGGTTCGCCGATGGCGTGCTCACTCCGCGGAGTCTTCTGAAGCTGCCGCTGGTGAAGCTTTCAGCCGGACGGCGGACGCTACTGCGGGAGGCGGACGGTGGGACGTTGGGCGTTCCGTATGCTTCGGCGATTGCCGTGCTGCCCGGGGAGCGGCTGCTGGTGGCGGAAAATCTGTCGGACTCGGTTGCCCTGATCGATGCGAAGACTGGAGCCGTGGAACGCACATTCGATCTTTCCAGCACGGATACTGTTCCGTCCACGTATCCGATTGCGCTGGCTGTGACGCGCGATGGCACGCGGGCGTTTGTGGCGTTGTGGAATGCGAGTGAGGTGGTGGAACTCGATCTTGCGAAAGGCACGGTGACGCGCCGCATTGCGCTGCTGAAGCCGAAGCTGGACACAGCGCCGGGGACGCATCCGTGCGCTCTGCTGCTCGACGAGCGCACCGATACTTTGTATGTTGCGCTGTCGAACCGCGACGCCGTTGCGGCTGTCGATATTGGCAAAGGCGCGACGCCGGGCCTCAGCGTACGCGGGTATTTCGACACGCGGCTGCCGGGCCAGACTTACTTTGGCGCGGAGCCGAATGCGCTGGCCGCGAGCGCCGATGGAACGCGTTTGTATGTCGCGAATATGGGCACCGATTCGATTGCGGTGCTCGATCCGCGCAAGCTGAAGAGCATGGCCAGGGCCAAGGGCATGACGGAGCCCATAGGCTTTGTGCCGACTGAATATATGCCGATGGGATTGGCCCTGGTCGAGACCGAGAGCGGCGTAAAATTGTTTGTGGCGAACGGGCGAGGAGAAGATGTCGGCCCGAACAACATGCCGCAGGCGGAGACGGAAACGTCGAATAAAATTCCGGGGTTCAAGCGAGCGTTCACGTATGCTCCGACACTGGATCATGGGTCGCTGGCGACGCTGGATGTTCATGCGATCGATGCGGGGCTGAAGGAGTCGACGCAGGAGGTGCTGGCGTCGAACCGCATGAAGGCCGGGGCAGAGAAGATTGCGTTCGCGGGCGGCAAGAACCCGATCAAGCACGTCATCTACATCATCAAAGAGAACCGCACGTACGATCAGGTGTTCGGCGATCTCGCGAAGGATGGAAAGCCGGTAGCCAACGGCGATCCGTCGCTGACGATGTATGGCGCGGCGATCACGTCGAACCAGCACAAGCTGGCGCTGCAGTTCGGCGTGCTCGACAATTTCCTCGACTCCGGCGAAGTGTCGGGCGAGGGGCATGTTTGGTCGACCGCGGCCATCGGCACGGATTATCTGGAGAAGACGTGGCAGCAGGATTATCGCGGCGGCGAGCGTACCTACGACTACGAAGGAATGGTCGCCGACGGCTATCCGCTGCTGCAACATATTCCCGACGTGAACGAAGCGCCGAGTGGATATCTATGGACCAATCTCGCGGCGCATGGAAAGACGCTGTATCACTTTGCCGAGTTCGTTTCGACGACGTTCTGCAACGATAAAAGAGCGGCGAAGAAGGTGGTCGATCCGCAGTTGGGCGTGATGTCGGACGTGGTCGCGGCCTGCGCTTCGCCGACGATCAAGCCGGGCGAGCCCATTCCCGCGGAGTGGGGCGGCGGGAAAAATCTCTGGCCGTGGGCGATCCCCCGCATCGCCAGGAACACGCCGACCAAGCCTGAGTTGGTGGGACATTTCGCGCCGGAGTCGCCGGACTTCAACCTGCGTGTGCCGGACCAGATTCGAGTGGCGGTGTTTCTCCGCCACTTCGCGCAGTGGAGGCGCGACCGCGAGACCGGCCGCGACACGATGCCGGACTTCATCATGCTGCGTTTGCCCAACGACCATACGGCTGGAACGACGGTGGGTGGGCCGACGCCGAAGTCGTCGGTGGCCGACAACGATCTCGCCATCGGTCGTGCAGTGGAGGCCATTTCGCACTCTGCTTACTGGAACGACACGGCGTTCTTCATTCTCGAAGACGACGCGCAGAACGGCGCGGACCACGTCGACGCACACCGCTCGCTGGGCATTATCGTCAGCAAGTACTCGCCTCATGCAAAGGCGGGACATGCGGCGTTCGTGGACAGCCGCTTCTACTCGACCGTCAGTATGTTGCGGACGATGGAGACGCTGCTGGGCCTGCCGCCGATGAACAATAACGACGCATTCGCGCCGATGATTTCGACGCTGTTTACGGGGCCGGGAGATCAGTCGGCGTTCACGGCGGACACGTCGAACCGCGACAACGGGTTGATCTATACGGCGAACAAACCGGGCGCGGTTGGAGCGCAGGCTTCGGCGAAGATGGACTTTACGCACGCCGATCGGGCGCCGGTGATGAAGCTGAACGTGGTCCTGTGGAAGGACGCGATGGGCGACGCGGCGGTGCCGCCGATGCTGCTCGAAAAGCATGCGAAGAAGAAGGACGATGACGATGATTGAGCCGAAGCTGGAACCGTTTCGGTTGGGAATTTTCTTTTCTGAACGCGTGTGGGGGCGGCACGATCTCGCGCCTTGGTACAAGCACCCTGTGACCGAGCCGGTGGGAGAAGCGTGGCTGACGGGCGAGCAGTGTAAGGTCGAAACCGGGCCGTATGTGGGCAAGTCGCTCGCGGAAATGCAGAAGGATTTCGGTGCCGATTTACTCGGCGATCTGGATGAGTTTCCACTCCTGGTGAAGATACTGTTTCCGGAGGACAAGCTGTCGGTGCAGGTGCATCCTGACGACGCGCATGCGGCGAAGCTGGGAGGCGATGCGCGCGGCAAAACGGAGTGCTGGTACGTGCTCGAAGCAGCGCCGGGAGCAACGTTATCGCTCGGAGTGAAGCCCGGGACGACGCGCGAGATGGTGCGCGAGGCGCTGGGGAAAGAATCGTTCGAGGCGTTGCTGCATGAGGTGCCAGTGCAGGCCGGCGACATGATTTTCGTCGAGGCGGGAACCATCCACGCCATCGGGCCGGGGCTGGTGATCCTCGAAGTGCAGCAGATGTCGGACTCAACGTTTCGGCTGTACGACTACGGCCGCCCGCGCGAACTGCATCTCGAAGAGGGCATGAAAGCGGTGAAGATCGAGAATGCCTCGGGCAAGATTTCGTCACGCCGCGGGCATCCGTGTTCGGAGTTGATCCACGTTAAATATTTCGCGGTGGACCGCTGCGATGTTGCGGCCGGCGAGAGCCATTCGGTGCGCGGAGAAGGCAGGCCGGAGTGTGTGGTTGGCCTTTCCGGCAAAGGCGTCGTGACGCATGGAGAGACGCGGCTCGATCTTCCGGTTGGATATGCGGTTGTGATTCCGGCGTGTTGCGGTGGGTACACGGTTGAGGGGGAATGCGGTTTCGTACGCGCCCGCGTGCCGGTGGAGGCGGGCTAGGGAGCAGATATATAGTCGCTGCGGAGAAGCCCAGGAGTGTTGGCAAAAAGGGTGAAGATTTCTACGGCCACGAGCTGCATGGCAGGTCCTTCGGCTGCGCTGCGCTCCGCTCAGGATGTGCCATTTTGGAACCTAGTGTAGAAACACACTCAACTCGCCCGCCGCCGCGCGCAGGTGAGGCAGGAAGCGGGTCTGCATGTCGAGCATGGGCATGCGCGGCGCGTTGCCGCTGAGATTGACCGTCGCCACCACGCGGCCGTTGGGAGCGTAGACCGGCACGGCGAGCGAGCGCAGGCCGATCTCCAGCTCCTGATCGCATAATGCGTATCCGTTGCGGCGCACGTTGCGAAGCGCGAGGCGGAGTTTGTCCGGCGACGTCATGGTGCGTGGCGTGTATTGCGTGAACGTGGCGCGCTGGAGGTATTGCTCCAGTTGGTCCTGGGGCAGATAGGCCAGCAGCACGCGGCCCATGCTGGTGCAGAACGCCGGCAGGCGCGACCCGATGTGCAGGTCGACCGACATGACGCGGGTCACCGTGGTGCGCGCGATGTAGACGATGTCTTCGCCGTCGAGCGTGGCCACCGAGAAGGATTCGCCCAGCGCCGCGGACATGCGTTCGAGGATGGGCTGGGCGGCGGAGGCGAGCGTGCTGGTCGCGGTGTACGTGTTGGCCAGCGTCAGCATCTTGGGCCGCAGCGAGTAACGCTGTCCGTCTTCCGCGCCCGCGAAGCCCAGCTTCGAGAGCGTGTACAGGCAGCGGCGAACGGCGGCCCGCGAAAGGCCGGTGCGGACGCTGATCTGCGAGATGGTCATCTGCGGCGTCTGCGGCGTGAAGGCCTGAATCACGAGCAGGCCGCGGGCCAGCGACGCCATGAAGTTGGGGTCGCCGGTATAGACCTCCAGCGCGGCGGCGGGCGGTTGCCTGGTGCGCGGTGCTGGTGTGGAAGGGAGAGCGGGGGTGGCGAGCGGTGAGGGTGAAAGACTCAACGGCGGCTCCTTGGACCGGGCTTGTCCGATTCCCGATATGTCTCTACGATAAACGCACAATGCGGTCGATTGCAAATGTGCGGTCCTAAGGACGGATGGCGTAACAGCAGGGGTGACCCATCTTCGCCGCGCTTTTTGCGGCTAAGGTGGGGGTGAGAGTGTGTGGAAATGGGGCAGGAGCGGTTCGCGCCTTTCGCGCGAATGCCCACCTTAGCGACGATGAAACAGTCGCGAAGATGGGTCACCCCAGACCCGGGCCGCCCGCGCATTCTTCCTACTTTCTGCTGCGATACATGCGAATCAGATTGCTAGTGGAAACATCGTGGTCGAGCTTGGGCTCGGTCTCGCTTTCGAGCTCGCCGATGATCTTCTGCGCCAGCACCTTGCCGAGTTCGACGCCCCACTGGTCGAAGGAGTCGATGTTCCACACCACGCCCTGGGTGAAGACGGAGTGCTCGTAAAGGGCGATCAGTTTGCCGAGGACTTCCGGCGTGAGGACTTCGGCGAGGATGGTGTTCGACGGGCGATTGCCCTCAAAGACCTTGTGCGGGACGAGCGCGGCGGGTGTTCCGCTGGCTTCCACTTCCGCGGCAGTCTTGCCGAAGGCGAGCGCTTCCGCCTGCGCGAAGACGTTGGCCATCAGGATGTCGTGATGGTGCCCGAGCGGGTTGAGCGTCTTGAAGAAGCCGATGAAGTCGCACGGAATCAGCCGCGTTCCCTGGTGGATGAGCTGGTAGAAGGAGTGCTGGCCGTTGGTGCCGGGCTCGCCCCAGTAGATCGGGCCCGTCGGCACCTGCACATGCTCTCCGGCCAACGTGACGTGCTTTCCGTTCGACTCCATGGTGAGCTGCTGGAGATAGGCGGGGAAGCGTTTGAGGTACTGCTCGTAAGGCAGGATCGCGACCGTCTGCGCATCGAAGAAGTCTGTGTACCAAATGGTCAGCAGGCCGAGCAGCGCGGGAAGGTTCTTCTCGATCGGCGTCGTGCGGAAGTGAACATCCATGGCATGGAAGCCGGCGAGCATGGAGCGGAAGTTGTCCGGGCCGATGGCGATCATCGTGGACAGGCCGATGGCGGAGTCCATGGAGTAGCGGCCGCCGACCCAGTCCCAGAAACCGAACATGTTGGCGGTATCGATGCCGAACTTGCCCACCGCTTCGGCGTTGGTGGAGATGGCGACGAAGTGTTGGGCGATGGCCGCGTCGTTCTTCAGCGCGGCCAGCGTCCAGTCGCGCGCGGAGTGCGCGTTGGTCATGGTTTCGAGCGTGGTGAAGGTCTTCGACGCGACCAGGAACAGCGTCTCATCTGCGCTGAGGTCGCGGACGGCTTCGGCGAAGTCGGTGCCGTCCACGTTGGAGACGAAGCGAAAGGTGAGGTCGCGCTGCGAGTAGTGCTTCAGCGCTTCATACGCCATCACGGGTCCGAGGTCGGAGCCGCCGATGCCGATGTTGACGATGTTGCGGATGGGCTTGCCGCTGAAGCCTTTCCAGTCGCCCGAGCGGATGCGGTCGGAGAACGCGGACATCTTGTCCAGCACCTTGTGGACCTCGGGAACGACATTTTCTCCGTCGACCAGGATGGACTCGGACTTTGGCGCCCGCAGAGCGACGTGGAGCACGGCGCGGTCCTCGGTGACGTTGATCTTCTGGCCCGTGAACATGGCTTCGGTGCGCTCGCGCAGGCCGGACTCTTCGGCGAGTTGCTTGAGCAGGCCGATGGTTTCGCCGGTGATGCGGTTCTTGGAGTAGTCGAGGAAGATTCTGTCGGCTTCGGCGGTGAAGCGGGTGCCGCGTTCGGGGTCGGCGGCGAAGAGGTCGCGGAGGTGGGTTTTGCCGATCGCGTCGAAGTGGGCTTGAAGGGCTTTCCAGGCTGGTCTGCTTGTCAATGGAACTGGTTGCTCGCTCATGTTGTTGCGTTCTCCTGTTAAAACGTCACTGGAACATTAGAGCATCGGAAGCCCTGTGAGGTTCGCGAAGAATACACGTCCCGGCGCAAAGACGCCGCCGGAGAAGGCTTGAGTTAGAGCGTCTGCTAGCTGTCTTTGCGGTAGAGCAGGTTGCGCATGGCAGCGCGGCGCGCTTCGTTGGCTTCGGCGATGGAACGGCGCTCTTCGGCGGACATTTTGGCCTTGTCGGATGCGCCGGGTGCGGCGCCTTCTTCAGTGCAGGTTGGGCATCGGTTCGCGTAACCGGGCTTGTCGGGTTTGAGCTCGAACTCCTCGTTGCAGACGACGCAGGTTTTGATCGGAAACGCCATGCAGATAAATGATACGACGGTTGATTTGGCGAGCAAGTTTCGGCGATCGATTGTGGCCTGGAGAGTGGCTCGGCAGAGAAGACATGTTGTATTGGCTTTCAATCCGGGTAAATACCTTCAGGCGCGGTCGCGCTGCCGCTCCCTGTACACGGTCCCATCGGGCGCGCCGATGGTCTCTTCCCTTATGATCGTTACGAGTCGAAACGCCGCGGTACAGCCGGCGTCTTGAACGACATTCCCAGGTTCGCAACGAAAGGCCCCTTCGTGTCCCAGATCCAATCCGATGCACTCGTATTCTTTGGCGCCACGGGCGACCTTGCCTACAAGAAGATCTTTCCCGCGCTCCAGGCGATGGTGAAGCGCGGCACGCTGACTGTGCCGGTCATCGGCGTCGCCAAGGCTGGATGGGGGCTCGACCAGCTAAAAGCCCGGGCAAAGGACAGCCTGGAGCGGCACGGCGGGCTCGACGATGCGGCGTGGGAGAAGCTCAGCGGACTGCTGCGCTACGTGGACGGCGACTATTCCGATCCCGCTACGTTCGCCGCTGTCCGGCAGGCGCTGGGCGATGCGAAACATCCGGCGCACTATCTCGCCATTCCGCCATCGTGTTTTGAGGAGGTCATCGAGCACCTGGTGAAGTCCGGGTCGGCCGAAGGCGCGCGGATGATCGTGGAGAAGCCGTTCGGGCACGACCTGGCTTCGGCGCAGGAACTCAACCGCATTCTGCTGTCCGCGTTGCCCGAGTCGTCGATCTTCCGCATCGACCACTACCTCGCCAAGGGTCCGGTGCAGCACATGGTGTCGTTCCGCTTCTCGAACACGTTTCTGGAGCCGCTGTGGAACCGCGACTACATCGACAGCGTCCAGATCACCATGGCCGAAGACTTCGGCGTGCAGGGCAGGGGGGCGTTTTACGACCAGACCGGCACCGTCCGCGACGTCATCCAGAACCACGTCTTCCAGATCCTCTGCAACCTGACGATGGAGTGCCCGGTCCGGCACGACAGCGAGTCTCTGCGCGACGAGAAGGTGAAGGTGCTGAAGGCGGTCAACGCGCTACAGCCGGATGATATGGTGCGCGGCCAGTTTCACGGGTATCTCGACGAGAAGGGCGTTGCGCCCAACTCGCAGACCGAGACGTTTGCGGCCCTGAAGCTGGAAGTGCAGTCGTGGCGCTGGGCGGGCGTGCCGTTCTACCTCCGAGCCGGCAAGGACTTGCCCGAGACTTGCACCGAAGTGATTGCGCGGCTGCGGCTGCCGCCGATTACCAGGATTTCCGAGCCCGGCATCACCCAGAACTACATACGCTTCCGCATCAGTCCGGACATGACGATCGCCATGGGAGTGTCGGTGGCTCCGCGCGACCACGCCGGCAATCGCGGCAACGCCGAGTTGATCGCCAGCCACCACCCCGAGCCCGACGAGATGGAGCCCTACGAGCGGGTGCTTACGGAGGCCATGGCCGGCGATGCGAGCATCTTCGCGCGGCAGGATTACGTCGAGGAGGCTTGGCGGATCGTCGACACCGCGCTCAAGGCGAAGACGCCGGTCTACCTCTACGAGCCCAAGACGTGGGGGCCGAAGGAGGCGGAGGCCATTACCCCTCCGGGCGGATGGGTTGTGCCGAAGTCGGAGGAGGAAGAGGGCATAGCCTCGGGACATTTCGGGCTGTAGTGCCCGAGGGGGTGCAGGCCGTTTTCCATGCCGCAAATCTCCCATCAATTTGTCATGGAGATGTAACCCGAATGTCAGCGTAAAACCGTCCATTACAACGGTATGCAAATAGCGATCGCTGCATCTATCATTCACCATGAACGCCAGGTGAATGCCATCTCCGAGCTGGACGACATCGATTCACTCGTTGCGGTGTATTGGCCTAGAGTGCTACGGTATGTCGCGTTCTCCATCGGCGACCCCGACCTCGCGCAGACGATCACGCAGGACTGTTTTCTGAAGGCGTACAACGGTCGGGCTTCGTTCCGCGGCGAATGTGCGGTCAGCACGTGGCTGATCGGGATTGCCAATAACCTGATTCGCGACCAGTTGCGGCTCAAAAAGTTCCAGTTCTGGCGCAAGGCCCAGGCCACAGCCCTGGACATCACGGAACTGGCGTCGTTTCTGCCGTCGCATGAAAGCTCTCCGGAGAGCAGGCTGCTGGTACAGGAGCGCACGGAGCAGGTGAAGGCGGCGCTCGAACTGCTTTCGGTCAATCAGCGCCGCGTATTCTTGCTGAGATTTTTCGAGGGCCTCAACATCGAGGAGATCGCCGGCGCGACGGGAATGCCCGTCAACACGGTGAAGACCCATTTGTACCGCGGCATTACGGCGATCCGCGCAAGTTTAGGAGATAAAGCATGAGCAGCATCCCTTCGGGCCACCTGACAGACGAGCAATTCGCGGAGTGCGTCGCGGGATGCGCGGTCGTGGCCCCGGGCCCCGAAAGCGAGGCGCATCTTCGCGAATGTGCGCAGTGCCGCGAGGAGTTGGCGCGGTTCTCGGCATCGATGGACGACTTCGGCAGGGCCGCGTTCGGTTGGAGCGAAACGCAGCCGGCGGTGAGCCTGCGGGCGATGGCGCGTCCTCAATCTGGACGATCATGGTTGGCGCCGGCGGGATGGGCGGTGGCGGCCGCGGTGTTGCTTGCCGCTGGACTGCCGATGGCGATACACCATGACCGGCAACCGGTTGCGCCGGCTGAAGCGGCGGCGGTCGATGGTCCCGACGATTCCGACGCCCAGATTGCCGAGGACAATCAACTGATGCGGTCGGTGAATATGGCGATTGGGGACAACGACTCGTCGGCTTTGCGGGGATACGGGTTGGAGACTGGCCGGCGCGCCAGGCCCAAGACTGTTTCCGGATTGAGGAGTGAATGAAGGCTGGACTGCTCAGGGGTGCTTTGTGCTCCGCGCTCGCCGTGTGCGTGGCGGTGCAGTTGCACGCCCAAAGAGGACCTCGCGATGGTGGTCCCGGCCACGATGGCGGTGGGCCGCACCAGGGAATGACGTCCGGCGCAGGGTTTCCCGCGGGACAGGGAAGTCGGGGCGGGTCCCCTCCCGGCGGCAGGGGCGGCGTGCCTTCAGGGGGAAGGGCTGCCGACGTTCCGCGCCCCAGCACGCATACGCCGCTGGGGCCTCCGGGACGCTGGTGGGACGACCGAAACTTCGCCCTGAGCATTGGGCTGAGTAAAAATCAGCAGCGCAAGATGGACGCGACCTTCAACAAGAACAAGCCGGCGCTGCTGGAGAGATACAACAACCTGCAAATGGAGCAATCGAAGCTGGAGGCGCTGATGAACCTGTCCCAGCCCGACAAGGCCCGCCTCTTTGCGCAGATCGACGCCGTGAACCAGGCGCGCGCCGCGCTGGAAAAAGTGAACACACAGATGCTGTTGCAGATCCGCCAGGAAATGCAGCCGGACCAGATCGCGCGGCTCGACAAACTGCGCGATAAGCCGCCGGACGAAAGCGAAAATTAGTTGGATAGGTGGCCCCGCTCGGGGCCATTTCCTTTTGTGTGCGGGTTCAGTTGCTATCAGACCACCATTTGTCCGTAACTATTTTGGTTCTTCCGAGGCCAGAGGTCACGGTACCAAGCGCGGATGGGTAATGTGTGGAAAACCTGGCTATTTGCCGCGGTAACCAGCCCGCCGGAGCTTTCCCGATTCGGCTTTTGGGCCACTCCGTTCTTCCCCTTTTGGAACCTGCGCTGCCCCGAGCGGGGCATTACCCTAATGGATTTTCAGGCTTATTGTCGTGAAAGTCGACACTGAGAACAAGTCACGTCAACGTGCCGGAGGTCGACTCCTGGAGATTACGTGATTAATCGGGCCCATTACCGTCACTCATCAGTTACCCCACGTTTACAGCAATGCGCGTATGCTTTTCGCATGATTCCGCACGTTGTGGCTAAGTTGCTTGTATGCTTCGCTCTGCTTGCTGCGCTTGGACACATTTCCACAGCACAAACCCCCATCCCATTCCCGGGAGCGACGACCGTAGGACAGCCGAGCTCGCCATTGACCGTGTCCGTAGCCATTACCGGTAACGGTACGGCCGCGGCCCCGCAGGCGGTGACGCAGGGCATTGCAGGCCTGGACTTCAGCCTCGCCGACGGTGGCACCTGCGCCGCGGGCCTCGGCTACCTGCCGGGGCAAGGCTGCACGGTCTCCGTGGTCTTTCAGCCGAAGGCCCCCGGACGCCGTCTCGGGGCCGTCGTACTGAAAGCCATTGACGGAACGGTGCTCGGGAGCACACTGCTCACGGGCGTCGGACAAGGCGGCCTGGGCGTGTTGCAGCCCGGCCAGATGGATACGCTGGCCGGCTCCGACACCTGGATCTACAAGACAGATGGCGTTCCCGCCAATGGAGCGGCGATCTTCCTGCCCGAAGGCGTCGTAGTCGACGCGGCAGGCAATATTTATCTGTCGGACACCACGAACAACCGCGTGCGCCGTGTCGATGCCGTGACCGGGCTGATTTCGACCGTGGCCGGCAATGGGATTCCGGGTTTCGCCGGCGATGGTGGACTCGCAACGAAGGCGTCGATCAACCAGCCGGTCGGCCTGCAACTCGACGGCGCGGGCAATCTCTTCTTTGTGGACAGCGCCAACCATGTCGTGCGCCGTGTCGATGCGGCTTCTCAGATCATTACGACGGTCGCGGGTGTTGGCGGCGTGTGCGGCTACACCGGCGATTCGGGCGCCGCGAGCGCGGCAAACCTGTGCGAACCCTCGGGCATCGCGTTTGACGCCGCCGGAAATCTGTACATAGGCGATACCGGCAACAATGTCGTGCGCCGTGTCGATGCAGTCAGCGGCAACATCGGCACGATCGCCGGGCTCGGCCCCAACAAGGGCGGATATAACGGCGACGGCATTCTGGCGACGACCGCCGAGCTGAACGCTCCATGGACCGTTGCCGTCGGCCTGGACGGCGCCGTCTACATAACGGACCGCGACAACAACCGCATCCGCAAGGTCGACTCCACCGGGACCATCTCGACTGTGGCTGGCACCGGCAGGCAGGGGTTCGGCGGCGACGGCGGGGACGCGAAGTCCGCACTCCTGAATTCGCCCGCGGCCGTGGCGTTCGATCCGGCCGGGAATATGTACATCGCCGACTCGGGAAACAACCGGGTGCGCAAGGTTACGGCCTCCACTGGCCTCATCGGCACGCTCACCGGCACGGGCGACGAAGGCTTCAGCGGCGATGCCGGCCCCGCCAACCTCGCCAGCGTCTACGGCCCAATCGCCCTGTACTTCGACGCCAATGGCAACCTTCTGATCGCGGACATGTTCCACAACCGCATTCGGCGCATCAGCGCGACCACGATTGCGCTGCAATACGCTACGATCCGCGTCGGCAAAACCTCGCCACCGCAGCTTGAGGGCCTGGAGAACGACGGCAACGCTTCGCTGGCCTTTTCGACGCCCCTGTTTGTGAACGCCGCGCTCGATCCCGCATCGACGACCTGCACGGCCACCCTGCCATCGGATCTGAATTGCACTTACGGCGTCGAGTTTGCGCCGACGGTCATCGGCAACCCAGTTCCCGGTTCGGTTACGCAGCCAACCGACGCAGGCAACGGCCCGAACGTCATCAACCTTTCCGGCGAAGTGCTGACGGTCGAGCCGACAATGATCGGGCTGACGTCGAACGACAATCCGAGCCTGCTGGGGGCGTCCGTGATCTTTACGGCGACCGTCTTCAGCGCGGACAAGTCCCGCAGCGGCCCGGTCACCTTCTTCGACGGCGCGACGGCAATCTGTTCCGGCATAGACCTCAACGGGAGCGGCGCGGCCACCTGCGCCACGTCGTCACTTACGCCCGGTCAGCACGCTATCACGGCCGATTACGCCGGCGATGCCAACAACGCCGCTGCCAACTCCTCGAAGTTGACGCAGACCGTCCAGCAACCGACGACGGCAGTGCTTGTCGTTTCGCCAAACCCGTCCGTTGTGGGGGCGCCCGTGCTGCTGACCGTAACGGTCACCGGAGCAGGCGCCCCACCCACTGGTGTCGTCACCTTCTACGACGGTGCAACCGCGATCGGCACGGCGAACCTCGTCTCCGGTGTCGGCAACCTGTCGACCTCCGCGCTCACCCCCGGCACGCACGACATCACCGCGAAATATGCGGGCGACTCGACCAATGCGGCCGGCAAATCGAACGATGTCTCCGAGGTTGTTTCTCAGGGAACGACTTCGGCAACCATCGCTACTTCGAGCGCGAACGTCACCTTCGGTACGTCCGTTGCATTCACAGCGACGGTCATCAGCATCTCCGGCCCGGCGCCTACCGGCCAGGTGCAGTTCCTCGACGGCACAAATCCAATCGGCGCGGGAACGCTCAGCGCCTCGGGCATTGCGACGCTTGCAATCTCCAGCCTCGCGCCGGGCATTCACAACATCGTCGCTTTCTACGTCGGCGACACCGATGACGCGGCCACCAGCTCCACCCCGCTGACGGAGACTGTCCAGGGCATCGCCACGACCACCGTCCTGACTTCCGGCAAGAACCCTGCTATGGCGGGCGCTCTGGTTCCGTTGTCGGCGAAGGTCGCCATAGCGGCGGGAGCGGTCGCGAATGGCCCCATCACCGGCACAGTCACGTTCAGCTACGGCGCGGCGACCCTGGGCACGGCGCCCGTCAACGGCTCTGGGGTCGCGACGATGAACACCATCTCGCTTCCGGTCGGCAGCGATGCGGTGATTGCCACCTACTCCGGCGATTCCAACTACACCACCAGCAAATCGTCCGCGCTGACTGAATCCATTACGGTGGCGTCGGCAACGCTGATGCTCTCCGGCGCCGCCACGGTTGACGTGCTGACGCCGGCCACATTCACCATGACCTTCGCTTCCGGCGGCCCGGCTCCGGCCGGGATCCTGACCCTCAGCGATGGCGCGACCGTCGTCAATGTGCAGACACTTTCGGCGATGGGCGCAGTCACGTTCGCTACCTCCAGCCTCTCGCTCGGAAGCCACACGCTTACGGCGACCTTCAGCGGCGACCCGGACTACGCGAAGACACCTTCGAACGCGATCACGATTACGGTGCAGCAGGGCCCGACCCAGACCGCGCTGGTGAGCGGCAACAACCCGCAGACCGTCGGCCAGAGCATCACCTTCAACACCACCGTCACCAGCGCCAGCCCGAACATCACAGGCCCGGTCACGTTGAAGGATGGCGCGACATCGCTCGGCTCCGCTCCTGTGAATGCCGCGGGCGTCGCGACGTTTACCCTCAGCAACCTGGCCTTCGGCGCGCACAGTCTTACGGCGACCTACGTCGGCGACGCGAACCACACTGCGTCGACTTCTCCCATGTTGACGCAGAAGATCGTGCAGACCGCGGCAATCGCACTGACCTCCAGCGCAAATCCTGTGACGGCCAGTGTGAACGTAACGTTCTCCGTTCAACTCACCGGAACGCCGGCGCTCATCCCCAGCGGTGTGGTGACGTTCCTCGATGGCGCGACTGTCCTGGGGACGGGCACGCTCAGCGCGAGCGGAGCGGCTACCTTCGCGACGAACGCATTGTTCGTCGGCTCGCACAACATTACCGCGAGCTATGCCGGAGACACCAACTTCGCGACGGTGACATCGACGCTGCTGGTTGAAACGGTGCAGAATGCCAGCACGCAGATCGCCCTTACGGCCAGCTCCAACCCGTCGATCTACCTGACGCCGCTTACGCTGACAGCGACCATCACGACGAACGGAGCGGTTGCCACGGGCTCCGTCACCTTCACCGACGGGGGAACGTCCATAGGAACGCAGTTGCTGAACGGCAGCGGCGTGGCCACGCTGACGCTTTCGACACTGACACCGGGCCCGCACAGCATCTCCGCGAGCTACGGTGGGGATAGCGAGACCAGTCCGTCCATCTCGGTCCCTCTGGCGCTTTCGGTCAAGGAACAGACGTCCATCTCTATCGCCTCGAACGCGAACCCGGCGCTTACGCTTACACCGATCCTGTTGAGCGTGGCCGTCGTGAACAGCGGCGTGGGCGCGGCGAGCGGGACGGTCACCTTTACCGATGGCAGCACACCGCTTGGCACGGCGACGCTCGACGGCCTGGGTCATGGAACCCTCACTGTGCCGTCGCTGAGTGCGGGAAATCACCCCATCACCGCGAGCTACTCGGGCGACACCGATGATCTCCCGAGTTCTACCAACAGCTTCGCTCAAGCCGTTCAACTTCGCCCAACGGTGACAGCTCTAACCGCGACGGCGACAGGCGCCAACCAGCAGGTCACGCTCATCTCGGTTGTGCGTTGGACCGGGGCCACGACACCCACGGGGACCATTACCTTTACCAGCGGAACTACCGTGCTGGGCAGCGCTCCGGTCGATGCGACCGGCGTTGCGACCATGACGATCTTCGTGCAGTCCGGCACGCAGAGCATTGTCGCCAGCTATAGCGGAGACGCCTTCTACGCCAGTTCCGACTCGCTCGCTACGTCGATCACCGGCGCGCCCCCGACCCAGTTCACGATGACCGTCGATCCGCCCAACATGACCGTCCAGAGCAAGCAGCATGGAGTGGTCAACATCACCATCGCGTCGGTCAAGGGCTTTACGGACACGCTGGACTTCGGCTGCCTTGGACTTCCGTTCGCGGCCACCTGCACCTTCAGCACCACGCAACTCAACCTCGAAGCCAACGGCACGCACACCATCCAGTTGACGGTCGATACGGGCAATCCGCTCGGCTCCGGCGCCTTGGCGAGCAACACGCACGCCTCGGGCTCGAACGTGCTGATGTGCTTCCTGCCCGGAATGCTGCTGATTGGCTTCGTGCTGACTCGCAGGAAACGCAACCTGCCGATGTTGAGCATCATGGTGCTCATGCTGGGCATGGGAGCGATGCTCTCGGCGACTGGCTGCGGGGGCTTGCAGGAGGCGGGAACGGCTCCGGGGACTTACACCTTCAGGGTCGCCGTTACCGGTACCACCAGCGGCGCAACCCAGTCGACGCCAATCACCCTCACGGTCACACAGTGAGCGCCCCGATGACGAAACGTACACGGCATTTCTGCGCTCTCGTTGTCCTTCTTCCGCTGCTCGGCGGCGCAAGCCCGGCCGCCCATGCGCAGGCACAAGCGACGGCGGCGGGACCGGGCAGCAACATCCTCGCCGGCGGCGGCGTCAGCGCGTTTGAGACCGACTACGGACAGCGCAAGATCGGCGGATACTTTGCGTACGTCGATGTCCATCCGACGTGGCGCTACGGGCTCGAAGGGGAGGCGCGTTATCTGCGTTTGCACACCGACGAGAACGTGACGCAGACGGACTACCTGGGCGGCGTTCACGTCTATCTGAGGCCGCAGGCGTTTCGTCCGTATGCGAAATTCCTTATCGGGCTGGGGAGGATGAATTTTCCCTTCAACTACGGCACTGGAAACTACCTCGCACTCGCTCCCGGCGCGGGCATCGACTACATGGTCAGCGACCGCCTGACGATTCGCGCCATCGACTTCGAATACCAGGAGTGGCCGCAGTTTACGTATGGCAATTTGCATCCGTACGGCATCAGCGTGGGCTTCAGTTACCGGATTAACAAGCTGAGGCGTTACCCCAGGCACTAAACTCTCGAGGCCGGCTGAACTTCTGCTGCTCCGTGTGGCCGCCGGAATGGATATGCCCATCCATTCGCCGCGCGACAGCAGCAGAAGGTCAGCTCTAGCCAGGGGTATACCCAAAAAAATGTAAGTCCTGTCCTGTCTATATTTTGCCCCGCAAAGTACCCCCGGGGGAGGGGGCCACCCCTATGCGCGCCGCCTCGAAGGTGTAAAGGTTACGCCGCGATGCGAATGCAATCGCGGCCACCGGCCTTGGCCAGATACATTGCCGCGTCGGCCTGCTCGATCATCCACTCCGCCGCCATGGGGCGGTTTGATCCAATCACACTCAGACCGCCGATGCTCGCCGAGACTTTCAGAACGCCCTCGCGCAGCCGGAACGGCGTTTCTGTGACGGCCCGGCGCACGTGTTCCGCGCGCATCGAAATCTCCCCGGTGGTGCATCCGTCGAGTACGATCAGGAATTCCTCGCCGCCATAGCGTCCGATCGCATCTCCCGCCCTGACGGCGTGTTGCAGCCGCGTCGCGAAACTTGCCAGGACTGCATCGCCGGCAATGTGTCCGTGAACGTCGTTGATGCGCTTGAAGTGGTCGATGTCGCAGAGCAGTATGGAGCAGGGGACGCCATCGCGCGCCGAGCGCTCCAGCGATTGCTGGAGATGCGTCAGGATGGCCGTGCGGTTCATCACCTTGGTCAGGCCGTCGTGCGTGGCACGGAAGCGCATGCCTTCGCGGGCCTCGACGAGTTTCTGCTCCAATTCCAGGATGCGCCGCCCGGTCAGCAGCCGCGCTTTCACCTCGGCAGGATTGCAGGGCTTGGTCAGGTAGTCGTCCGCGCCGGCCTCGAGCCCTTCCACGATGTCTTCGCTGGACTGCTTCGAGGTCAGCAGCAGGATGTATACGTACGACCCGTCCGGCCTGCGCCGGACCTCGGCGCAGACACCGGGGCCGTCCAGTTCCGGCATCATCCAGTCGATCAGCGCCAGCTTCGGTCCGTCGCTGGCGGTCAGCGCCGACGCCGCAGAGCGGCCATCGGCTGCGACCACGACTTCATATCCGCTCCGCTCCAACATGCGCTGCATCAGGCGGCAGGATACCGGATCGTCGTCTGCGACGAGAATCTTCACGTTGCGGTCTCCACGGTCAGGCTCTGCAGGCGCGTCACGACGTTGTGCATCGTCGATTGCATCTCCAACAGCTTGCCACTGAGCTGCGACAGATCGCCGGATTTGCCCATTGCTTCAACCGAGGCAGCCAGCCCCGACGCATCGGCTGCCGCGAGGTTGGCGAGCGCGCCCTTGAGCGAATGTCCGATGCGGCGGACGGCAGCTGCGTCGTTGACGGCAAGAGCTTCCTGCGCGAGCCGAATTTGTTTGGGATATTCCTCACGGAAGATTTCGGCGAGTTCGGCAAGCAGCGTTCGATCGCCGTCGATGCGCCCCATAAGCTCTTCGACGTTGATGGAAGAATCGCCCGTCGACGCCGTGGCAGCTTGCGGTGCGGCCGTGTACATATCCAGCACGACGTCAAGTTCGTGTGGGCGGAGGGGTTTGGAGAGATAACCATCCATGCCGGCCGCGAGGCAACGCTCCTTGTCGCCCTTCATGGCGAGCGCGGTCATCGCGACCACCGGGCAATGGCCGCCGGTCAGTTTTTCTCTGCGGCGCAGTTCTTCGGTTGCCTGTAGCCCGTCCATGTCGGGCATCTGCACGTCCATCAGGATGAGGTCGAATGTCGCAGCGTCGAGCGCCTTCAATGCTTCTCTGCCGTTACCCGCGAGCACCACCTTGTGGCCGCGCTTTTCCAACAACCGCCGTGCAAGTTTCTGATTGACCATATTGTCTTCGGCGACCAGAATGTTGAGCGTCCTCTCGGGCGCGCGCTTTTCCAGCAACGATGTTGCCGTCACGATCATGTTCTCCATGGTTTCCGGCGTCTGGAGCGCACGCGCGATTGCATCGCGCAACTCCGATTGGCGCACCGGTTTCAGCAGGTAACCCGCGACACCGAGCTTCGCGCAGCGTGTCGCGTCGCCTCGTTGCGCGCCGGAACTGAGCATCATGATGGGGATGTCCGCAGTCGCCGGGTTGGATTTCAGGCTGTCCACCAGACCGAAACCGTCCATCCGCGGCATGTGCATGTCGGTAATGACGAGAGCGTAATCCGATCCCATTACGCGTGCATTCGCCAACTCCGCCAGCGCCTGCTCGCCGTTCGAGGCGAGCGTCGGAACCATGCCCCAATGTGTTAGAAGCCCGTCGAGAATCCGCCGGTTGGTGCGGTTGTCATCGACCACCAACACCTTGACGTTGCCGAGTTGCCGATGGAGTCCGGCTGTGTTCGCCGGGACAGGTTCGTTTTGCGCATGGGCCACGCGGACCGTGAAATGGAACTTCGAGCCGATGCCGACTTCGCTTTCGACCCAAAGCTTGCCTCCCATCATCTCTACCAGGTGTCTGGAGATGGTGAGCCCAAGCCCCGTGCCGCCGAACTCACGCGTGGTCGAAGTGTCGGCCTGGCTGAACGATTCGAAAATTGTCGCCAGCTTTTCCGGTGCGATTCCGATGCCGGTATCGGTGACAACGAAGTGCAGTACGTACGCTGTGTCTTCGTGGACTTCGGGCATCGCGCGCAGCGAAACTTCGCCTTCGCTGGTGAACTTCAGCGCGTTGCCGAGCAGGTTGATGAGCACCTGGCGCAACCGGCCGGAATCGCCCGCGACAACTTCGGGAAGCTGCGGTGGTATCTCGCACAACAGCTCGATGCTTTTCTCGTCGGCCGTCAGCGCAAACGCCTTCACCGACGCTTCAATGCAGTCGCAGAGGTTGAAGTCCGTCTCTTCAAGCTCGACCTTGCCGGCCTCGATCTTGGAGAAGTCGAGAATGTCGTTGATGACGTTGAGCAGGGAATCGGCGGAGAGTTTTACGGTTTCGAGATAGTCGCGCTGCTCCGCGGTCAATTCCGTTTGCAGCGTCAGGTCGGTCATGCCGATGATGCCGTTGAGGGGCGTCCGAATCTCGTGGCTCATGTTGGCGAGGAACTCGCTCTTGGCCTTGCTGGCGGCTTCCGCGGCGGCCCTGCTGTCGCGCTCGGCGTTCACTTCAGCAATCATGCGGTAGCGTTCCTCGCTCATTGCGAGTTGCAGGTTCTGCAGCGAGAAGCGGCGGTCGAGGACGGCAGTCAGCAGCACCAGGCCAAGCAGCGTCAGCGCTCCGATGAAGACGCCCGCGATGCTCAGATCGGTCATGCTGATGGTGTTGACTAGGTCCGCGTCCGCGAGTGGCGCAGCATGGAACGTCACAGCGGCCATGCCCACGTAGTGCATGACGGGGATTGCGAGGCCCATCACGACCGCGCTGCCGAGTTTCAGCCAATTCCATGTATTGGTCGTTTCGCCGCGCAGCGCGAACGAAAGCCACAGCGCCACAAATGAGATGATGATGGCCAAGACAACAGAAAGCGCGACCGTTCCAGTGGAGTAGCTGCACATCGCCGGCAGGCGCATGGATTCCATGCCGATATAGTGCATCGCCGCGATGCCGCTGCCCATCACGACCGCGCCACACGCCGCGGCCATCAGTCCCATGGATTTACGGCTGACCACAAACAACGCGACCGCCGAAGCCAGGATGGCGGCGACCATCGAAAGCAGCACTGTCGGCCAGTAATACCTGACCGCGACTGGAAGGTGAAACGCCTCCATGCCGATGTAGTGCATCGCCCAGATTCCGATGCCGAGAGCAAACGCGCCGCCCGAGAGCCATGCCAGCCGGATCGTTCCGCGCGCAGCAGTGACGCGGCCGGCGAGATCCAGCGCGGCGTAGGCCGAAAGCAGCGCGATGAAGACCGACAGCGCAACGAGGCGGTAGTCATAAAAGCTTTGCAGCGCCGGGCCGCTCATATTCATCGAATTCATCGAGTCATCCTATACTTTCGTGAAATCGGCGCAACGTATTCGCGGCTGCGCGTTGTGCCAATTTGAGACACTGACGCCGGCAGGGAAGCGAACTCCATTTGCATGTCGTGTCGTTCAGCGTTGGAAGCGGCGCGGACTCTCGCCCAGGAGGCGGTGCGAGGACCTGAGAGATTAGCCTGACTCGAGAATAGTGCCGTGCGACGCCGCCGCGATCGTCAGACAGGTGCATAGCTGCACCAACGTAATAGCGCCTCCGGGTCATGGGGGTTAGTCGAGTGGGTTGGCCGCGCGTTGCGTGAAGCCGGTTGCGTTCTCCGTGCGGTATCTGCAAAATAATCTTGCGTTTGCATTCGCCGCCGATTTCGCGCAGGGCCGCGAGTCCGGTCTCTCGACTACATCGCCGGTGGCCTTTTGACGGTCTACGGTTTTGGCCCGCGTAAATGCCGCCTTGTACGCGCCTTCGATGGGCGCCACCTCAACCTGGGATGTGGCATTGTCATGGTGCTATTCGGCTTGACGATGTTTCTTTTCGGATGGCGCCGCCGCGCCTAAAATAACCGCGTGATAGGCGGAAAGGTCAATAAGAGACATAAGCCTAGCAATGTGAACGCAATGATATTCACGCGACCCATGGGGACCGTCTTAGCCTTCCAGCGCCAATTGAGTAAAACCCAGCTTAGTAGCCAGATGAGAATCGCTGTCGTCGTCACGCCAGAAAGCGGACCAGTGCGCTTATAAAAAATAAAGAGACTTTTAATTGCCGGGAGTGCATTCCCGGCCACGGTAAATACTCCGAGTGCGAATGAACCGATACCCGCCGCCAGAATGGCTGCCGCTCCGGAGCCGTTAGGAATCGAGCTATCAGTCGGTGAATCGGTTTGCGTGTCCAAAAGATCACTCTCCGTGCATTAGATGAATGACGCTGCCGCCCTGCGTTGGCGCGTATTTATTGATCATCGCTCCGGAAAATCCGGCGATGCCGGCGCTAAGAAACGAAACCACGGTAAACAGCAACACTGCGGATCGGAGTTGGGGATGGTTCTTCAAGTCGCGCCCGTACTTCGCGAAGACGAAGGCCGCCATCGTGATCGAAATCGGCGTCACCCACGCCACGTGTTCCTTCCACTCCATGCCGAGCGAATGCCAGCCTATGGTCGCGGGACTCGACTTCAAAAGTAGTTGCGGAAATCCCGAGAGGTCCGCCGTGCCAGCCGGCGCAACAGCGCGGTACCACGGATAAATCGCGTAGGCGCCGGTGAATACCGCCGCCCACGCCAGTACCACCATAGCGAATAAATAAATGCGAAGAAATCTCGTGCCATCGAGATTCGACGGCCCTGCGGCCCCGGGGAACGATGTTCGATATAACTCGAATATCGCTCCCGAACAGGCCAGGAGATACAGAGCGCCGAAACCCATACCGTGTATCAGGGTCCACAAGCCACGCATCGTGATTTCCATGGCAATCTCCAGCGTTCAGCGAGTTACTTCTGCACCCCAAACGTGAAGACTGTCGTGGAGTGTAGCGTCTGCCCCGGGCGCAGCACCGTTGACGGAAACTTCGGATGGTTAGGCGAGTCGGGAAAGTGCTGCGTCTCCAGGCACATGCCGGCGTTGCGGACATACTTCGTGCCGGAGATTCCTACGAGCGTTCCATCGAGAAAATTACCCGAATAAAACTGCACGCCGGGTTCGGTTGTCGTTACGGTCAGGGTGCGTCCGCTCTTTGGATCGAGCAGCCGGGCCGCCAGATGCAATCCCGGCCCCGCGCCGTTCAACACAAAGTTATGATCGTATCCGCCGGCAATTTTGAGCTGTGCGTTCGCATCGTGAATGCGCGCTCCAATCGCGGTAGGCTTGCGGAAATCGAACGGCGTTCCCTCCACCGGATCCAACGCGCCAGTCGGAATTAGCGTCGGATCGATCGGCGTATAACGGTCGGCATTCAGCATCAGTTTCTGATCGAGGACCGTTCCGCTGTTCTCTCCCGCGAGATTGAAGTAGCTGTGGTTGGTCAGGTTGACGACGGTCGGCTTCGTTGTCGTCGCGCTGTAGCCGATGTGCAGCGAATTACCCGCGAGCGTGTACTCCACGTGGACGGTCAGTTTGCCGGGAAATCCCATGTCGCCATCGGGACTTACCAGGGTCAGTTCCACGCCGTTCGGCAGCGCGCGGCCGGTCCAAACTTTATGGTCGAAACCCAGCGTGCCTCCATGCAGAGCGTTGGGCGCGTTGTTGATCGGGATATGGTAGGTGTTGCCATCGAGCGAAAACGTGCCCTTGGCAATGCGGTTTCCGTAGCGTCCGACGATCGCGCCGATGTAGGTGCCGCCGTCGAATTCGTAGCCCGCGACACTGCTAAAACCGAGTACGACATCGGCGCGGTTGCCGCTGCGGTCGGGCGCGGAAACGCTGACGACGTGCGCACCAAACGTCGTGATGCGGACCGTGAGAGCGGAGTCCGTCAGCGTATAAATCTGTACCGGCGTGCCGGCCTTCGTCTTGCCCCAGTCTTCGCTCTTGACCGTGGTTTGCGCCGCGATTGCCGCCGCGGAAACTGCCAATATACCCATCACGCTTGCTGCCGTAACCATCCGATTCATGAAGTCTCCCGTAACTCGATTTCCTCGCTGCACAACCATGCCGGAAAATCCGACGCTTCAAGTGTAGCGCCGAGAATGCTTCTGGTGGGCGTTAGATAACTAAGCGCCCACGACTTTGCCCATAAATGGGTCGCTGTAGCTCGACCGGCCGGTTTCCACGCGCCCTGCGTACCGCTTTTCAAAATGATCGAATCCGTCGGCCCTGAGACTAAAGTCGTACCACCCAAAACTCCTCGCAAGGTCCAGGACAACGACGTTGCCGAGCGGTCCTGACACTATCTTCCTGAGCGGGGCAGCGCCGTAAGCGTTATCGACGATCTCGACGGTGACCGGTGTCGTTGCCTTGAGTCTCAGCGCAACATTCCCCGTCAGGAGCAGCGGATTTCCGAAATCCGCCTCGTACTCGCACGCCACAGTAAGCCCTGGTTCATGCGCATCGCCAGTAAAGCGCCGGAAAAACCCGTTCGGTGCGTCGATGGTCAGGTAGTACCTCGCATCGACGAACGTGTCGAGCGGCCACATGTCGCGCAGACTGTCACCGGCGGGGACAGTGTAGGACGCGTTACGACGCAGCTTTGTGCGCCGCACACAGACGTTGAACGGCGCGCCCACAGCGTGTTTTCCGAATATGTCGTTGGCGGCCCGCAGATGTATTCCAACGCTCTGCCGATCGTTGTTCAAACCACCTTCGCCATAAAGTTCGTACGGCAGCGCACAGGAGGGGCGGGCGCCTTTCTCTTGTCGCGCGATGAGCGCGGAAGCAGCGGGATTGCGGTTTACTTGCGCAATCTCCTCGGCAGTCAACTTGTGAAAACCCGCCGGCGTGGCTTTGAACTTCGCCTTGTGAATGTCTTCGACGAATGGATCGCGCTGAAGGAACGGAAGCGGCGGCACCTCTGCGTCGAACGGTCGAAAAATGCTGGTCAGATCGCCGGAAATGGAGCGGCGCCACGGGCTGATGTTCTCCTCGGTAATTTTCGTCCCGAATTTTGCTTTGAGGAACCTCTCCAGAAACTGGATTGTGGACACATGATCGAAAAGCTGCGAGTTGACCCAGCCGCCGCGGCTCCACGGCGACGCCACGATCATCGGCACTCGAAACCCCATGCCGACCGGAGCGGTGCGCGCCTCGGCTTCAGGAACTCCATTGCGCACCTCGTCGGCCGCATAGGCATACTCCGCCGCCGTATCGATACCGCCCGACACGCGGCCCGTCGATTTGTCCTTCGGATTGGGGGCAACATACGGCGGAATGTGATCGAAATACCCATCATTCTCGTCATAGGTAAGAATAAAAATCGTCTTCTTCCATACCTCCGGATTCTGCGTGAGAATGTTCATCACCTCGGAGACATACCACGCGCCATACCACGGCGCCGATGGGTGATCGGAGAACTTCTCCGACGAGACCAGCCACGCGACCGTGGGCAGCTTTCCGTTGTGTACATCTGCGCGAAACTGATGCAGCGCGTCCCCCTTGGGCACGGCCAGCGTCCGCTTGGTCGCGCCATCCATGTAGGTCAACTCTGCCAGTTCGTGGAAATCCGGATCATCCGCGTTGGTTGAGAGGCCGCGTTGATGCTGGTCGCGGGTTGCCGGCGACAGCGCTGCAAGGCCACCCGCTTTTGCGCGTTCCAAATCGCCTCGGCAGACCGCGAGCGACGCTTGTTTCTTCGCGAGGTTGGCGCGGGATTTCGCATCGCTCGCCGCTCCCAACTTCGCGACCTCTGCCTCTAGCTCCGCAATCTCGCCCGGCAACGCCGCAATGTAGGTGGGCGCAAGCCGAGGCTTGTATTGCGCAAACCACTCCAGCGGGTTGTCGCTGAAGTTCGACAGCCAACTCCGCTGCTCGGTCGTCATACCCACCGTAACGTCGAGATCGTTTTGATACACCTTCCACGAAATACCGTTCTTCTGCAGTCGCTCCGGAAACGTCATCCAGCTTTGACCGCCGATGGGGTAATCGCCGTTGCGCATACAGGCCCTGGCGGCTGTATCGCGCGGATCACGCACCGTCCCCGTCCAGAACATCGAGCGGTTGGGCGATGTGCTGGTCATCGCTCCCGAAAAGTGTTGGTCGCAAACCGTAAAAGCGTCGGCGAGCGCGTAGTAGAAAGGAATATCGTCGCGCGTGTAGTGGCCCATGGTCAGCGGCAGGTGGGCATACGCACTTCGGCCGGAGCGTTTGGCGTCGAGCCAGCGATCGCAGTTGCCGAGGTTCCAGGCATCGACCTGGCTCTCGCGCGAGTGCGGCAAGCTGCCCGTCCACGTCGAGTCCGTGTTGCGGATGTCGAGCCGGAATGGCGCATACGTTTCGCCGGCGGCATTGGTTTGGAGCCACACCAGATTGTCGTCGGGAAGCGTAACCGCTCGCGGATCGTTGAAGCCGCGCACGCCCTGCAATGCCCCCAGCATGTGATCGAAGGAGCGGTTCTCCTGCATCAGGACCACCACATGCTCGGCGTCGAGATACGAGCTTCCGGGTGCCGGATCGATGGCGACAGCGCGCTCGATGGACTCTGGGAACACTCCCGAAAATCCCACTCCCGCTGCAATCGCCGTGGCGATTTTCAGAAAGTCCCGCCGTGTCTGCATCGTGCTCCTTCGGTATGGCGGCGGCCGGGAGAGCCGATCCACGCACGTCAAGTTTATCCTCTGCCTGGCAATTGGGATGAGGACTCCGTTCTCCATGTCATTTCGGTCTTTTGAGGCGGCTTGCGCGCCGCGCCTGGCGTCTAATCTCGTATGGAATCCGGTACGGAAACGAAGCGGCGCGTCACGATCATGCAACTTCTACGCCCTCATCGCAAGGCGCTGTCACTCGGCCTGCTTGCGATCGCGGGTGAAAGCGTGGCGGACCTGCTTACCCCGTGGCCGCTGAAGATACTCCTCGACAATGTGCTTGGGCAGACGCACAAAAAATCTCACGGCTGGCTCGACAACATCATTCAACGCACCGCGGGGACCGGGGTCATGCACATCCTCGAATTCGCCTGCGTCGCGGTGCTTGCGATTGCAGTGCTCGACGCCGTTTGCACCTACGGCGACAAGTATGTGACGACCAGCGTCGGCCAATGGGTCACGCACGATCTGCGCAGCCGGCTCTACGCGCAGGTGCAGCGGCTCTCGCTCACGTACCACGACCAGAACCAGACCGGCGACCTCATCAGCCGCGTCACCACCGACATCGACGCCGTGCAGACCTTCGTCGTCAGCGGCATGTTGACCATCCTGGTGGACATCGTCACCGTGTTCGGCATGATCGGCATCATGTTCCACCTCAGCTGGCGTCTGACGCTGATCGCGCTGGTCGTTGTCCCGCCGCTTTTCGCCATTGTGTACACCTATACGCGAAAGGTGAAAAAGGCCTCGCGCGACGTGCGCAAGCATGAGAGCAAACTGCTCTCCGTTGTGCAGGAAGTCCTCGGCTCCATCCGCGTCGTGAAAGCGTTCGCGCGCGAGGAGTACGAGATCCAGCGGCTTGAAGGAGAGAGCCTCGAAACCGTCGAAGCGTCGCTCAAGGCACGCGCGCTGAAAGCCCGTCTGGTGCCGATTGTGACCGTTGTGACAGGTATCGGCACCTGCGCCGTGCTTTACTTCGGCGGGAGGTCCGCGATTGAGTACGGTCTCACCGGAGGATCAATCTATCTCTTCATCACCTACATCCGCAGCATGTACAAGCCCATGCAGGACATCTCGAAGGCGATGGACAGCTACAGCAAGGCCGATGTCGGCTACGAGCGCATTCAGGAAGTGCTTTGCAATGAGAACGAAATGTGCGACGCACCCGGCGCACGCGACTTGCCGCCCATCAAGGGCCAGATCAGTATCGAGCACGTCGACTTCTGGTACAACGAAGACCAGCCTGTGCTCAAGGACGTCAACATCGAGGTCGAGCCCGGCAAAACGATCGCGCTGGTCGGCCCCACCGGCTCCGGTAAAACGACCATCGTCAACCTCATCGCACGTTTCTACGATCCGGTGCACGGTGTCGTGAAAATCGATGGCTACGACGTCAAACAAGTCACGCAGGAATCGCTGCGCCGCCAGATCGGCTTCGTTTTGCAGGACACGGTCCTGTTCACCGGCACGATCTGGGAAAATATCGCCTACGGCCGCCCCGACGCCTCGCACTCCGACATTGTGAAAGCCGCTGAAGCCGCCAATGCAATGGAGTTCATTGACAAACTGCCGGACAAATTTGGCGCCATCGTCGGCGAACGCGGCCTCACGCTATCGGGCGGACAACGTCAGCGCATTGCCATCGCGCGGGCCATCGTCCGCAACAGCCCGATCCTCATTCTCGATGAGCCGTCATCAGGGCTCGATGCGGGTTCCGAGCAGCTTGTTTTCGAGGCGCTCGACCGCCTGATGCAGGGCAAGACCTCCATCGTGATTGCACACCGTCTCTCGACCATTCGCAGCGCCTCCTGCATCTACGTCGTGCAGGAAGGCGGCATTGTCGAGAGCGGTACGCATGAGGAACTGCTGCAGCGCGAGGGCGGAGAATACAAGGCGCTCTACGACATCCAGTTCAACAGCAGTCCCGAGGACGCGAACGCAACACTCGCCTAGAGTTTCTGCAGCTCGGCAATGCGGCTTTCGACAATCTCGACGTAAGCCTCAATCTGGTCAGCCGGAAAATTCCCAGCCCGGAACGCATCCGTCAGTTGCTGGTGGCTCAACTGGCCGAGCAGCGATCCCATCCACTTTGCATCCGCGCGCGGCACATTGTTGCCAATCCAGTCCAGCCCCGAACGCATCGCGTACGATTTCGCCATCAGTCCGGCCGACGCCAGCAGCACGCCCGTGGGCGCTTTCGGTGTTGCGAAATCGACTTCCGTATCGGTGCTGCGCGTAATGAACTTCGATCCTTTGAAGCTGTTGATGTTGCCCTTGGAACGCGCGCGCGTCCAGCTAAGGCCGTTGGTGCCGAAGGTCGCGCCGATGTCGTTCACGAGAAAGATCTGGCGGTCGTTCTGCTTGTCGGAGTAGACCGAATTATTGACGTCCTTAAGGTCCCAGTTATTCATGACGGCCATCATCACGCGCAGGCCGTTGAATTCGCGCTTGCCATAGAACGGATTTTCTTTCCAGTCCCATATCCCGATCTTGTCTTCGCCGCTGGGCTTGCGCTCGAAGCGCACGTCGATGACCTGTCCGGCGTCGGGCGCGCCGGTCTTCACGCGGCCTTCGCCACGCTTCAGTTGCAGGCCTTGCACTGTCGCCTCGTGTAGTAGATAGTCGTCGTTCGCGAAATAGCCGACGGCCCAAAGCAGCCGCGACGCCACCACCTCCGGGCGCGCCTCTTCGCCCAGTTTGACGCGCCACTTCTTGCCGTCGGCGTCCTTTACGTCGAACTTAGGGTTGGTGCCGTTCGAGTCTTCAGACACGAACACGAATGGCGGCTTGGGCTGGTGCTTCTCGCCGCCCTGCCCGAAGAAGAGATCGCGGCTGGCGATGTCGCCGGGGTCCTGCCACAAAACGGGATTGTGCACCGCGGACGCTGGGAGCGGGTCGTCGTTGTCCTTCTTGTCCGAATCTTTTTTAGCGTCCGAGTCCACAGCCGTCGCGGGCTTTGGCGCCTGCGCATCGGTCTGTACGGGTGGCGCGGGGGCATCCGTCTGCTGTGGCGCACTTTGCTCCGGCGGGAGCGGAGGCCGGACGGGAGCGGCATCTTGTCCGTAAATTGGAAGAAACGCCAAACTGAGGGCGAGCAGGACTAGCTTCGTGCGTACCGTGCGTGACATGAATTTCTCCGCGCGCCGATGAATTCCTGCGCCTTCCTATAGGAAGCATCTAATGGCCTTTGCGATACTTGCGTCGTTGAAAAAACATTGCATTGCAGATTGCGGCATCCCGCTCGCCAATCCCGGCATCCTCTTTATAGACAGCCGGTCATCATTTTGTAATGAAGATAAGGAACGTCCGTGAAGCTTCTGATTCAACCTGAGGGTGGCATCGAGCCCCTGCTCGACGGCCTGCGCAAGGCCAAAAAAAGCATTCAGATCCTGATTTTCCGCATCGACCGCAGTGAGATCGAAAAGGCGCTGGTAGAGGCGGCCGGACGGGGAGTCGCAGTACAGGCACTGATCGCCTACACCAACCGCGGCGGCGACAAGAACCTGCGCCGCTTTGAAATGCGGTTGCTCGAACGCGGCATCACTGTCACCCGGACTTCCGACGACCTGGTGCGCTATCACGGCAAAATGTTCATCGTCGACGGCAAGGAGCTCTACCTGCTGGCGTTCAATTTCACGCACCTCGACATCAGCATGAGCCGTTCGTTCGGCGCCGTCATTACCAAGCCCGCGGTTGTCAAGGAAGCCTGCAAGCTATTTGAAGCCGACGTGAAGCGGGTCCCCTACGAGGCCGGGCACAAGGAGTTTGTGGTCAGCCCGGCGAACGCCCGCGAAGAATTGACGAAGTTCATCATGGGCGCGAAGAAGCAACTGCTGATGTACGAAATGAAGATCAGCGATCACGAGTTCATCAAAATGCTCACCGACAAAGTGTCGGCAGGCGTCGACGTGCGCATCATCGGAACGACGCCGGCCAAAGGCAGTCCTCTGGCAATCCGCAAGCTTCCCATGCGGCTGCATGCGCGCGCCATCATGCGCGACGGCGAGTCCGCATTTCTGGGCAGCATGAGTCTCCGCAAACTGGAGCTCGAAGCACGCCGGGAAATCGGCGTCATCGTGCATGACGCCAAGGTCGTCAAGCAGATGGCTGAGATATTCGACAAGGACTGGAAGAACGCGGAACCCGTCGCCACCGCGCCGCAGGACGCGATGCAGACGGCCTTCGACATTTCCGCCAAGAAGGTCGCCAGGAGCGTCGCGAAAAAGATCAACGTCGGCCCCGTCGTCGAGCAGTTGTTGGACAAGGTTGCCGACAACAAAACCAACATCGACTTTCAGCCCGACGAAATGGCCCAGACCCTGCGTGAGGCCTTCCGCGAAGAGGTGCATGACGCCGTCGTCAGCACGCTACAGGACATGTCGAATGCCGCGACGGAAGCCGCCAACGGCAAAGGAGCTTCCGACGCGAAGGCGTAGAGGGAACTCTATTCACCCTGCCGCGCGATGTACCGTAGCGCCGCAAGGCTGGGCATGAACAGATAAGCCCCGCCGCGCACCGTCACGAAACGCGGCATCCCCGCAACATGCTTGCGTGGCCCGTGGCTTTCGGGCATCGAGAACGAGTCCGTAGGCTGCCCGCCATACAGCGGGCAGCGTGGGCCGAGCAGGGGATCGACTTCTCCCGTCAGACCGTCAAAATTGGCGTTCATCGCCCATGCGCTTTGAATGAATTCAAATTGCCGTGCGATGTTCGCGTTCAGGCAGATGAAATAAATGCCTCGCGGTTCCGCAGCCGCAGCCGAGGATTGGAGCGCGGCTTCCGGTGTCAGCAGCGTGCCGTACTCGCGGCCTCTGCGCAGCAGGCGATGAAAGCGCGTGGAGCTGATGACGTCCTGGCGTAGAGATTGACGCGGAAATCCGAGTGCCCGCAGCAGCCGTCGTAGCCACGTCGTATTCCCGGCGGGCATATCCGCATTGCGGGGGTTGGTGCGGCGGATGTGCGAGCCTAGCGGACAGCGCAGGCCGTTGGCGTCTTCGCCATAGTTGAAGTTATTCTGCGAGGCGGTCTTCGGATCGATGCCGCCGATGCGTTCGGTCGCCAGCGGAACGACGGGGTCTCCGCTGCGATGCCGTCCGACCATCGCAGCGCTGATCTTTTCGCGCTGGTCGGCATCACCCTCGGCCGCGCGCTCGGCAAACTGCCAGAACGCGGCGACATCCTGCTCCAGTTGGCGAAACACGATGTACGACCCATTGCGACCGAAGTCGAGTTGCGTGGGATTGTCCTCGGCCGAGGGAAGCGCGGCGATGGTCTCAGCAGGAAGCAGCGGACGGTCCGTATATTTTCCGTACTCATTCGGATACCCAAGCAGAAACTCGCCGAGAGCAACGTCATTCGTATAGTCGAGTGTCGGCGCGGACGTATCCCGTCTGCGCTTCCAATCGATGCTGGGCTGGCTAATGCCGTCCTTAAAACCGAACGGCTCGAAGTCATGCATGTTCGAAGTCGGCAGGCAGGCCACTTCATCAAATGCAGCATCCCAGTTCGCTCCGCGAATCTCCGCGCGCAGGGAATCGAGCATTCCCGGCAGGCAGTAGAGCAGCACGACGACGTGAGGCGTACTCGCATCATCGCCGCCCCACGCCCAGCCCGGCGGGGCATTCGGGCCGACATCGCCAAGCCGCCGCGAGCGGCTTTCATCGGCAGAAATTCCGGTGAGAAACTCATTTGAGAAGCCGGCCATCAGGTCATCCGGCAGCCCGAGCGCGCGCAGCCCCTGCACCGAAAATGCGATCTGCAAAGCGGTCGCGGGGGCCTTGTCCAACTCGACGGCATTGCCGATCGGAGCGCCGGCGAGCCACTCGCGCGCAGCCGCGGCGTCGCGAACCTTCAGCAGCAGAAAGCACGACTCCGTGAGCGCTCCGTAGCCGAACCGCAGCAGCCCTTGCACATCGCTAAAGTCGACGGATCGATTCGGCATCGCGGTATCCTCTTACAGCAGCCCAAGCCATGCGGAGGCTTCGGCTTCCGTCATGGAGTCGCGCTCGATCCCCTGGCGAATCGCCTCGTTGCGCTGCATCGCATACGCGCTGAGGCCGGGATGAGCGTTGTACCAAACCTCGGTAGGCAGTTGGTGGCGGCGAATGTAGTACTTGAATTTCTGCTCGTCTTTCGCTCCCTGCGCAATCAGCCAGCGCGACGTCGGATAGCCGATGCCGTTGCTGAAAACTGCATTCAGTCCGAACGAGACCTTGTTGATAAAGTCGTCCATGTACGCTTCGAGACTGCCATCGTAATTGCTCGCGAAGAACAGACGCTTGTGCCCATCGATCCACACCCACCGCGCAAAATGAATTGTGCTCACCCGCGCCAGCCGGCCACGATTGTAGATGTGCCGCGTGGTGTATTGAATCATCCACAGCACGAAAACCAGCAACCATCGCCGAAACGGCCCTGGCTTGATACTGCCAAACGCGCTGAACTGATTCGTAGTGTCTCGGTCTTCAATCGCAGCCAGCGCGTCCGCGTGTTCGAGATCGATGCGCGGCGCAATCTCGGGGTCCGTCGATTCATGCCGCCACAGTAGAAAAATCAACAGAGGACTGAGAAGCAGCAGCAGGGGAGTGAGCAGCAGCAGAACGATCGGCACTCCGATCAAATGCAGAATCCGCTTGAGTTCCCAAGCCGCAGAAGTTGGTTCCTGGGGTGTCAACGAAAGCCGCCCCTCCTGCGCTTCGCCGCTGACAAACCGCTTCAACTGCGCGAAAATTCCAGCGGCGGCCTGCACCCGCAACGTCGCGTCATGCGCCTCGATATACGTTTGCAGCGCGTCATAAAGCGCCATATTTTCACGTACGGAAAGCATGGTGCGGCCAAGCTGGTCGATGTACATTGCGGAGACGGGAACATCATGCGCCCGCATCCATTCGGCGATATCGCGCCATGTGCTGAAACCTTCGCAGCAGGAGAAAATCTGCGCCAGCCCTGCCCCGGCGCGCTCCTCAAACTCCGCAAAAATGTCCTCGTCGGGTCCGTCGAACTCGCCGAGGAACGCAAGGTATGTGGGATAGCCCGGTGCGGGTAGGCCATAGACCGTGATGTCCGCCATCGTGCGGTCTGAGAGTATGACGAACCGCGCAAAATGCAGCCGCGAAAATTCTCCAAACGGAAACAAACTGTTCGCCGGGTCCGCGTCGCCGCCGCCGATGTTCATCGACAACAGCAGATTGCGCAGGTCGTCAATCCCCGCAACGGGGACCGGAGCAACGACCATGAAATAAAACTGAGGAGTCATCGGCTCAGAAATTCCGCAACTAGAACTGCAACGCGAAATGAATCAATTTCGTCTTGTCCCAATACACGACGCCGAGGTACATTCCCGGCCCGATCAGCCGGATCTCATCGCGAATCCAGTGCGCGACCATCGACGTTTGGGAGTAGTCCAGAACGATGCAGTCCTTCTGGTCCAACCAGCTTTCGCCCTTGTACACCTTGGCCAGAATCGCAGCCAACCCGAACGGCGAAATCCGGTTCTTCAGCGTGCCGGTCGCGGCGTCGAAGCTCTTGCCCTGCCAGGCGAAGTGGTTCACCATGGACGCGATCTCCGGCGAATATGCCGTGCCAGATGCGATGATCGCCGTACCCTGCGCTTCGCCGTTGGGAATATTGCCGACGGGACTTGCACGAAACAGGTCATCCAGTTCGTCCGACGTCATGGCGAGAAGTTGTGGAATTGTGTAGCTCATGCACTGCACCTCGAGGTGAATTCGCGGCCGCAGTAGACCCTCGGCGCGCGCTGCTCGGAAAATTGAAACAAGGTACGGATGGCCGGGGGAAGTCAAACTAAATATCTGCGCTGCGCCGCCGCATGTCAAGGGCGTAAATCGTGCAAATCCTCAACTTGCGCCGTCCTCCTTCAAAATCACCTGCGCCGCTTTTTCGCCGATCATGTATACCGCGCTGGCGATAAAGAATCCAGGAATTTTCGGAAATACCGACGCGTCCGCAACCCGCAAACCCTCGGTTCCATGCACGCGAAAGTCGCTCGACAGCACTCCGCCCGTTTCACGCGGCCCAATCGCACAGGTGCAGGAAGCATGGTGCCCCCACGCATTGTCGCGCACATATTCGCGCAGCTCGTCCTGCGATTCGCACGCATCGCCTGGCAGTGTTTCCTCGTGAATGACGCCCTTCTGTCGAAGTTTAGCCGACATGCGACGCACGAATCGAACGCCTTCGACGACGGAGTCGAGGTCCTGATCGTCATCCGGTGTTCCTTCGCAAAAATACCTGAAATTGATCAGCGGAGTGTCCAGCGGGTCAGCCGACCGCAGCGTCACTTCGCCCGCGCAATTGTTCGTGTGCGCCTTCAGCACCGCCCACGTCAGATAGTTGAGATCTTCCGCAAACCACTTCGAGTACCCGGGAAAATATCCCTGAAACCGCCCCAGCAGCGCGAGACAAAAAATATCCGGCAGCGGCCGTTCGGGCGCCGACCGCCGAAATACCGATAGCACCGCACCGTTCGTGATGTAGGGACCGGCGCGCCGCGTCTGCCACTCGTGAAATTGCGGATCGGTCTTATCGAACTTCGCATCCTTGAAGACGGTCCACTTCTTGAAGTCCATCTTCTGCACGACCCCGACCTCATAGCGGTCCTGCAAATTCCGTCCCACACCCGGCAGGTCGACCCGCACAGGAATCCCATGCCGCGCCAGCGTCCCCGCCGGCCCCACGCCGGAAAGCATCAGCAACTGCGGCGTATTGAACGCACCTCCGCACAGGACCACTTCGCGCGAAGCATACACGCGCCGCAGCACACCAGCTTCTGCGGAAGGACTTGCATGGGCGCGATAAAGATGCCGCCCTTCGAGATATTCGACGCCGATGGCCTTGTTGTTCTCATCGAACAGCACGCGCGTCGCCAGCGCCCCTAACCGCACTTGCAGCTTTTCCGGCAGCCGCGTCGATACCTCAAGCACGCGCTCCCGAGCTCCCATCCGCGCATGTTTGTGGGTCGTCAGCGGCAGATACCGCAGGCCCACCGAGTTGTCCTTCACCGTGCGCCAGTCGTTTGGGTCGAGCTGGCTTTCGATCAGCCAACGCAGCCTCTCGCGCACTTCGCCGATATCGGCAATGGCCTCTCTCGCCGCATCGGCGATCACGCGAAACAGGTCGATGTTCTTGAGCGAGAGCATGGGGATTGCCTTCTGCGTATGCAGCCAGCCGCGAAACCCGTGACGCGAAGGATTCATGCCGAACCACGAAAGAAAGCGATGCAGCGGGCGGTGATTGCAGTTCTCCAGGCGCTCAAAAAACTCCCGCATTCGCGTCGCCGACCACGACTCATCGCCGGTCAACTTCGCAATGTAATTCCAGTCCGCGTCATGCGGATAGATGAAGATCATCGCGTTGTGCGCCGTGCATCCACCCAGTGTCCCGGCCCGCGGATAGAGCACGCCTTGCTCCGCTGCCTGATATTTCGGGTCCGCCTCCTGCAACTTCGCGTCGGCATAATGCCGGACAAAAAAATCCCACTTTATCGCATCGTTTTCGGAAGCGAACGCGTGGAAAACCGGCACGTCGTAATCCTCCGGAAGCCGCGCGTTTCCCGGCTTCGACGGATCGACAACGGCATCCGTCTTCGCATCCTGTCCCGCTTCGAGCAGCACCACCGTCTTGCCCGCCTCAGCCAGTCGCGCCGCCAGTGTGCCGCCGCCCGCACCCGACCCGACGACAATAAACTCGCACTCCGGCTCCATACTCATGCGGAAACCCTCGGCGGCCGCCGGTGAAGGGAAGTCGAAATCACGCGCTCGCTCCCTCGCAGATATAGGATGGGGTGCAATCGCACAGATTATACTCAAGCGCGATAACGTGGACGAGCCACCGCCGGAGGGCATTCAGTATGGCGCTAGGGCCTCTTGTCAACGACACGCTCATCAAGCTCATCGGCATCGAGCGCATATTCGACCCTCATTTCCGTCCCGCGTTCGACCGTGTTTTCCGGCAGCCGATCTCGGACGTCACGCAGGCACTCGTGCGCCGCCTGCACCCCAGCGGCGAAACGCAGTTGTGTCAGGAAATCGAAATTCCCGGCGAAGCCAAGGCCGCCGAAGACATCACCGCCATGATGTCCCGTTTCACCGAACAGCACTACAGCGGAGGCCGCATCGCTGAGCGCGCCGGCAACACCAAGACTTACGGCGTCGTCCGCGCCGAGTGCGAAATCTTTGCCGACGTTCCCGCCGCAATGAAGCACGGCATCTTCGCCGAACCGCGCACCTGCCCCGCGTGGATCCGTTTCGGAGGTCCCGGCCCGCTCTCGCCGCCGGACGTCGAAGACAGCGGCATCCTCAGCATGTCGATCAAGCTGATGGGCGTCCCCGGCCCAAAACTTATCGACGATGAGCGCTTCACGCAGGATTTTCTGACGATCAGCAGCCCCACCTTCACCACGCCGAACGTCATCGAAAATGTGAAGCTACAGAAACAAATCGGGGCCGGCACGCCCATCTTTTACTTCCTCAAACCCACTGACTCGCATCTTCTCGACCTCGTGATGCAGGGCATTTACGCGCGCATGAATACCAGCCCGCTCGAAGTCCGCTATTGGAGCTGCGTTCCCTACCTCTGCGGCGAGGGCCAAGCGATGAAGTACTCCGTCCGCCCCTGCTCCAGCCATCGCACAAAGGTTCCATGGAAGGTCCCGACCGACTGGCTCCGGCAGTCCATGGTATCGGGCTTGGCGACATCGGCAGTCGAGTTCGACCTCATGCTGCAACTACAGACCGACCCCAAAAGAATGCCGCTCGAAAACGCGGGAATGGAATGGCCCGAGTCCCTTTCGCCGTTCGTTCCGGTTGCGAAAATCCGCGTCCCCGCGCAGGTCTTCACCTCGCCCGAGCAGGCGAAGTTTGCGCGCGAGCTCTCGTACAACCCCTGGCACGCGCTCCCCGAGCATCGTCCGCTGGGCAATCAAAACCGTGCTCGCCTGCTGATCTACAGCACACTCTCGCGCCTCCGCCAGTCGATGAACCGGGAGCTCCACGTCGAGCCCGACGGCTCCGAACGTTTCCCCGGAAACCAACTCCCATCGCTCGCAAGTGAAGCATAATCTTGCGGTTGCTTCCGCGTCGCGACCAGCGTATGCTGTTCTCGTTTCCAGCAATCCCAATCTAGAAGCTGCGCCGAGCTTCCCGGCGCTTCGACATGATCTACTGCAACTCTTCGTGTTCCGGGGCCAAATTGACGTTGATGGGTTGAGGAGAAACGACCAATGAAACGCCTGACGATCCGGGTCGTCCTACTTTTGGCAGTGTTCGTCTGCGCTGCCGCGCTGCTGTCGTCGGTCTCCTGCAACCAATCCGGACAGGTGCAGGATGAGGCCCGCCGCGTCGGCCGTGCCGCCACCTCTTTTCCCGCCGCCGACGAAGATTATTTCCACGACATGGATGGCCAGATCGCGCTTACCTCGGACGAAATCAAGGGCCGCAACATGTGGCTCGTCTGGACCGGCGGCGACGACCGCTTCTGGGACCTGATGACCCGCGCCAGCGTCGGCACGCTCGACTTGCTGAAAACCATATCCGACTATCCTGGACTGAAGGCAACCCGCGACAACCGCTGGAACTACCTCGGTGTCGTCAACGAGCCGTGCTTCGAAAAAGCCAGCGGCCCGGACCCCGACCATTACGGCCTGTGGCTCGATAAACGCAGCAAGGACTGTCCCGCCGATCCCTACGGAAATGAGACCAAGTATCCCGGAGTAAAAATTGGGGCCCGCGGCAAAAGTATCCCTGTTGGCTCGTACTACGGCATGGCGTCCGGCATCGTCGGCCTCCGCCTCTTCCCCAATCCCGACTTCGATGCGGCAGCCGCGAAAAAGTGGGACGCCAAGCGCTTCTACACCGATCCTTCGTACTACAACGATAAGGACCTCGTGCGCCCCTACCGCGTCGGCATGTCGTGCGCCTTTTGCCACGTCGGCCCGAACCCGGTGCATCCGCCGGCCGACCCCAACAATCCGAAGTGGGCTGATCTCAGCTCCAACGTCGGTGCGCAATACTACTGGGTCGATCGCATCTTCGCCTACCAGGGTGACGTGTCCAGCTTCGCCTTCCAAATCTTTCACACCTCGCGCCCTGGTACGCTGGACACGTCGTTCGTCTCGACCGACAGCATCAACAATCCGCGCACGATGAACGCCGTTTACGGCCTGCCTTGGCGGCTCGCGGCGGCGCAACGCTGGGGCAAAGAGAAACTCGCCGGTGGCCAACTCAACAACAAACAGTTCAACGATTTCTACAAGAGTGGCCCGCTCACAAAGTTCTTCACCGCGCCCAACATCGTGTACACCGGCAAAATCCTCAAGGACGGCTCGGACTCCGTCGGCGCACTCGGCGCGCTCAATCGCGTCTACCTCAACATCGGTCTCTTCAGTGAAGAATGGCTGACGCACTTCCGTCCGCTGGTCGGCGGCAAGAAAATTACGCCGATTGAAATCAGCGTTGCGAACAAAAATTCCGCGTACTGGGAAGCGACCGAGCAGCAGACGCCATATATGGCGCTCTTCTTCCTCAAGAGCACTGCGCCGCACCTGCTGAAAGATGCACCCGGTGGTTCCACCTACTTCAGCAAGGACCAGGCTGTACTCACGCGCGGCAAGATCGTCTTCGCCGAACGTTGCGCGCGCTGCCACTCCAGCAAAGTTCCCGATCTGCCTGCTTACGCCGACCCCGGCAAATGCCAGGGCAAAAGTTACCTGAACTGCTGGGCTTCCTACTGGACCTACACGAAGACCGAGCAATTCAAAGCCGATATGCGCAAGATGGTCCTCGCGCCGGACTTCCTCGACTCCAACTACCTCTCCACCGACATGCGCGTCCCTATCACGCTGCTGCAAACCAACGCCTGTAGCGCGCTCGCGACCAACGCCATCGCCGGCAATGTGTGGGACAACTTCTCCTCGCAGACCTATAAAGACCTGCCCTCCGTCGGACAAATTCAGATCTACGACCTCGTCTCCGGCAAGGACATTCCTTACAACATGCCCGCCGGCGGCCGCGGCTACATGCGTCCCGCGTCGCTCATCAGCGCGTGGTCGACCGCGCCGTTCCTGCAAAACAATTCGGTTGGCCCATTCGATCCCAGCCCTGCGGTCGACGCGCGCATGAAAGTCTTCGAGGCCTCGATAGAGCAGATGCTCTGGCCTGAAAAGCGCGATCAGGACGCGGAACTCGGCGACAAGGCGCACGGTCACATCGATCGCACCACCGCGCAGAGCTACCTCACCGTTTCGGGCGGCTATCTGCCGGATGTCGCGAAGCCGCTGCTGGCTTTCAATCAGCGCTTCTTCCCGTGGCTCGGCGACGCGGGCGAAATAAAAATCGGCCCCATCCCCGTGGGCACGCCCGTCAGCCTCATCTCCAACCTCGACCTCATGGGCGAGAACCGCGACCCAGCCTCCATCGCGGAGCGCGACAAGGCAATCCTCGCGTTTCTCACGCGCGCCCGCCACGACCTCGCATCACTGCCCGCGAACGCGACTACAGAGCAACAGAAGGCGGCCTTCGCCAACCTCGTCCCCGACCTTGTCAAACTCAGCAAGTGTCCCGACTACGTGGTTAATCGCGGCCACTACTTCGGTACCGACCAGTTCAAGGAAGAGCCCGGACTCAGCGACGCCGACAAGCGCGCGCTGATCGAATTCATCAAGACGTTCTAGCTCACCAGGAAGGATGGGCCGGTGAAAAAGATCGTCCTATGCCTCGCGATCATCATCGTCCTCGCGACCGGCTGGGCTGTGCACCGACACCGCGAGAACGCCATCGTTCCCGATGCGGCCAGGCTCGCAGGCCGTTCCGTCAGCGACTTTCCCGAGACCGTATCGCACGTCTTCGATGAAATGGATGGCGCGGTCCCACTCTCCGACGCGGAACGCAAGGGCCGCAACACCTGGATTCTCTGGACCGCCGGCGACGAGACCTTTTGGGACACGATGGCCCGCGATGGCGCGGGCATTGGCGACCTGCTTCGCGCTATCGATTCACGGCAGCGCGCCACGCGCTTCCATGACGGCGGAATGATCAATCAGCCCGGCTTTACGGCCGCATCCAAGCCCGACCGGTACGGCCTCTGGATCGACGAAGGTCCGCAGGAGCCCGGCGTCGACCCGCGCGTCTATGGCCGGCCCACCGGCATCGTCGGTCTGCGGCTCTATCCGAATCCAAAGTTCGGCGCAGTGGCCGCAGCCCGCTGGAGCGCGGAAAAGTATTATCGCGACCCGGCCTACTACAAAGACCGCAACCTCGCACGCCCGTACATCGTCGGCATGAGCTGCGGCTTCTGTCACGTCGCGTTCAATCCCGAGCGCACGCCCCGCGACGTAGAAAACCCCCAGTGGAGCGAACTCTCATCGACCATCGGCAACCAGTACCTGCGCGCCAGCCGTGTGTTCGCCGCGGGCGTCGGGCCGGACAACTTCGCAATGCAGGTGCTGCAGTCCTGGGCGCCCGGCACCATCGACACATCTTTCCTCGCCACCGACCACCTCAACAATCCCAGCACCATCAACTCGATCTCCGCACTCGCCGCGCGCATGACAGCCGCGCACGAAGAAGACATGGGCAGCGGCAACATGCATTTCCACGGTGAGCAGCAACGCATGGCCGTCCCGCATATTTTGAAAGACGGCGCAGACTCCGTCGGCCTCATCGGCGCGCTCAGCCGCGTCTACGTCAGCATCGGCGAGTACTCCGAAGAGTGGCTGCGCGACCACGATGCGCTGGTCGGCGCGCGCTCGCAGCGGCCCTTCAGCGTTGCACGGGCCCAGCAGTGTTCGATCTATTGGCAGGCCACCGCGATGAAGCTCGACAATGTCGCTCGCTTCCTGATGCTGATGAAGCCACCCGCACTAGCCAACGCCGTCGATTGCGCAGCGCAACCCAAGGCCAGCACGGAAGAGTTACAGCATGGCCGCGAAGTCTTCGCCGCGCATTGCGCGCAGTGCCACTCCAGCAAGCAACCGGACGCGAAGCGCGGTTCGCCGGAATACAAAGCCCAAATGCTCGCGTTAGTCTCCCGTCCCGATTTCCTGCAAGGCAATTTCCTCTCCACCGAAAACCGCATCCCGGTCAGCGTAGTCAAGACCAACGCCGCCCGCGCGCTGGCGACCAACGCGATCCGCGGCCACGTCTGGTCCGACTTTTCCTCCGACACCTACAAGTCCCTCCCATCAGCCGGACAGATCGAACTCCGGAACCCCTTCGACGGCTCGCTCCGCACCATCACGCTTCCATCCGGCGGCCCCGGATACTACCGTGTGCCATCACTTCTCGGCATATGGGCGCGTGCGCCGCTGCTGCACAACAACGCCCTCGGAGACTTCACAGGCGACCCCTCCACGGCCGCCCGCCTGCGCGCCTACGACGACGCAATGCACAAACTTCTGTGGCCGAACACGCGAATTCCGCACGGCTTAATCCGTCGCACCACTGCCGAAAGCTACCTTGAAATTTCATCCGCTACACTTCCCTGGGAACTCCGCTGGCTTGCCAAAGACGGCACGTTGCGTATTGGTCCCATCCCCGCGGGCACGCCCGTCGACCTCATTGCCAGTGCCGATTTCGAAATCAATTTCGATCGCCTGGCGCCTAAGAAATTGGCGCTGCTTTTCCGCATGCAGTCGATGCTTTTACACAATCAAGACGCCGCTCAAACGGCCGCGCGTATCAAGCAAATCGACGCCGACCTGCTCGCCATCAGCAAGTGCCCGGACTTCGTCGAAGACGGCGGCCACACCTTCGGCGCGGACCTTCCGGACGCCGACAAGCACGCGCTTATTGAATTTATGAAAACATTCTAGGCTGTCCAAAACGAGGCAAGAGTATGACTCCCAAAGCAACGCGTACCACTCCAAAGCAGCGTGCGCCGCTGCCACGAAAATGCACGGATGCCGATGTCGACAGGAACCGCACCGCGTTCCCTCACGCCCTCCCGTTCCAGGTTTTTTTCGAGGAAATTCAGGCGCGCCGGGCCGACGATCTCGCCGCTCAAATTCGCTCTCTCTTCGGAATTTCTCTCGGCGAAGAGCAGGAGTGGCTTAGCGCGGAGCTTGCCAGGTCGACCTGCGCCTACAAGCTCCTTACCCAGAGCAAGGGCATGAACGCCGACAATACGGTGGTGTACAGCAATGCCGACGAGGCACGTTGCGAGGAGTCCGATGCCAACCTGCTCAAACTGCTACACGCGATGCAGACCTCCGCGCTCTGCTTCTCCGGTGGCGGCATCCGCAGCGCCAGCTTCTGTCTCGGCGTGCTGCAGAGCATGTCGCGATTCGGCTTCAAAGGCGAAGGAAAGGGCACAAGGGCGCCTCATCACATGCTCTGCGAACTCGACTACCTGTCCACAGTTTCTGGCGGCGGCTACATCGGCAGTTGGCTCATGGCATGGACCAAGCGCCTCACCGACCAGGCCCCCGGAGCGGACGGCGACGCACAGAGAGTCGCATCGCAAGCTCAGAAAAAGGCAGGCGCGGACGCCTTTCGCGAAGTCCTCCACTCGCTGGCCGGCAGCGCGCCGCACACCACCGGAGACCCCGCCCCTCGCGCCATCCGCCATCTCCGCGACTACACCAGTTTCCTCGCGCCCAAGCTCGGCCTCACCCTCGATACATGGACGCTGGTAGCCATCATCTTCCGCAACCTCTTCATCAACTGGATCATGATCCTGCCGCTGCTGCTCTGCCTCATCGGCTTCGTGCAGGTCCTCCATTTCGGTATCTTCCAACTCGGCGCGATCGCCGTCCTGGTCGACGGATTTCACATCGCTTTCGGTCTCGCGACTCTGCTCTTCATGTTGGCAGGAACGATGGCTGGATTGCGCATGCCATCCCGTCAGGCCGAGAAACTCTTCGCGTCGAAGTTGGAGCCAAAGGCGGTCTTCGGCCTTTTCGTTATGCCCCTCGCGGTCAGCAGCGTTCTTCTGCTGGCAATATGGCTGCAAAAGCCGTGGCTGTGGAACCATCCCGCGTTCCTCATGGCATGGCTCGCCGCCGCGGGCTGGATCAGCTTTGCCACCATCCCTATCGTTCGCACGAAGTTCACGGCGAAGCCGAATGTGCAGTACTCGCGGTCGCGCCGCTATGTAACGGGTGTCCTCGCCGCCGCCGCCACCGGAGCGCTGCTTTCCGTCGCGCTCTACGGGGTTGGCCTCAAGGCGCCCGGCTGGTTCCCGATTACACCCACGCGAACAGCGCCGGGTAGACACTCCGCGGCACACGTGCCCAGCACCGTACCATCCACCCCCGCAACCCCTGCGGCGGTCGTCAACGATCCTCGCCCCGAGGTCCTTGACCTCCTTCCCGGCGTGGACGCCGACTACTTCATCCTCTTCGGCTTTCCCATCATCTGGAGTTTGCTGATGGGCGCCTCATCGCTCTTCTCCGCCTTCCTCAGCGACTACGAAAGCGACATCGACCGCGAGTGGTGGGCGCGCGCAGGGGGCATGATGATGTACACGCTCATTTTCTGGATTGTCGCGATGGGCATCGTCATCTACGCGCCGCAATTTCTGGTGACGAAGCTGGCGATAGGCAAGTTCTCCGGCGCCGGGTTCCTTACCGGGGCCCTCGGCGCGCTGGGCGGTTTCAGCACCTCCAGCGGCCAGAGCGGCTCGACTACCAAGAAGGCCGACACCAGCTTCATCAGCTCCTTCCTCAACCGCTTTGGCCTCGTGCTCCCGGCCGTCTGTTGTGTGGCGCTGCTCGCACTTGCGCTGCTGCTCGCGAAATTCGAAGTTTATCTCGCCATAGTCGTCCACGCGCAGCTTCAGGCCTGGCGCCTCGCTGGCCTCACTGCCGGAGACCGCAGCCTGAAGGCGCACATCTGCGTCTTCATCGGGACTGGCATCGTCGCCCTGCTCGCCAACGCCGCCATCAACATCAACATCTTCTCGCTGCACGGCATGTACCGCATGCGGTTGATGCGCGCCTTCCTCGGCTCGTCGAACACGCGCCGCGACCCCGACAAGTTCACGGGCTTCGACGACCGTGACATCGTCTGGGAAGATGAGGTTCCGTGCGAGCCGGGCGTACCTTTGCACCTCATCCAGACGACGGTCAACCTCGTCGGCACCCGCGACCTCGCCTGGGCCCAGCGCAAAGCCGAAGGCTTCAGCATCAGCCCGCTGCACTGCGGCGGCTGGCGCCTTGGATACGTTCCCACCCGGTGCTACGGAGGCCCGCGCGGACTCTCCCTCGCCACTGCGATGGCGATCAGCGGCGCCGCCATCAATCCTAACATGGGTTACCACTCGTCGCCGTTGGTCACGCTCATCATGACGCTCTTCAATGCGCGCCTCGGCTGGTGGCTTCCCAATCCCAAGTACAACCGCAAGGATTGGAAGATGAAGTGGGCGAAAAGGTTCTGCTCGCCGATGCGCGATCTCATGGCGCAGAAGTCCCCACGCCTCGCCCTGCGGCCGTTGATCGACGAAATGTTCGGCGGCACCAACGACACCACGCCCTACATCGAACTCACCGACGGCGGCCACTTCGAAGACCTCGGCGTCTACGAAATGGTCCTCCGCCGCTCGAATCGCATTATCATTATCGACGCCGGCGCCGATCCCGACTGCGAGTTCGAAGACCTAGGCAACGCCATCCGCAAGATCGAGATCGATCTCGGTATACCCATCACCTTCCGCGGCAACAAGCTCGAAATGGAGAAGGGAACGCAGGCCACCAACCTTCGTTGCGGCATCGCGGACATCCACTACGAGTGCGTCGACGGACCGTCTACTGCGTCCGGCGAACTGATCTACATCAAGGCCGGTATGAACGGGCAGGAGCCCGCCGACATTCGCCAGTACGCCGTCACCCATCCCACGTTCCCGCACGAGGCCACATCGAACCAGTTCTTCACGGAGAGCCAGTTCGAAAGCTATCGCCACCTCGGCTCTTTCTCCGTCGACCAGATCGTCAACACGCCCGACACGAAAATTTCCGCCGGCCTACCCGCTCCGCGGCCTGTCGCCAACATGGAAGCATTCTTCGACCGCGCCAAGAATTACAGCGACCAGCCCGACGCCGGCAAAGGAATCTCCGTCCCATGACCCCAGCGCAGCTAGTGTAGTGCGTCACAAGTACCAACATATGACATTGTGCTGTGTCCTTTAGGATGGAGGACACACAGACGATGCGAGTTGCTGTCGAGATTGTGTGGACGGACGAGCAGAAGAGCGAGTTGGATCGTTTTGCGCGGGGGTGCGTGCAAAGGCGGAGCTCCATAACTGCCCATCTGCATGACGCACTACACTAGGTATGGGTAATGCCTTAAATAGGCGCTAATCTGCTATACTGAGCGAATTGTCGCTGACTAAGGGGGGTCGTTACGCTTTGAACATCCAAGAAGGAAGCTACTGGGCCAGGCTATTTCGCTCCGGCGTATGGAACAGGCTCCCAGAGCCGATTAAGCGCGTTCCACGGGCTACTTATCGCAGTCTCGCACGAAAGCGCAGAACAAAGTCAATTTCATTGGACTCGATCCTGCTGGGCGGAGACAACTATGCTTCAGCGCGCGCGATGGCACGCATGACCGGTGATCTTCTGCGCGCATCTCACCGGATCGACAGCTGGCCGCATACGGCTCTGCTACTGGAATACGACAGAATCGGGGACAGGCTGTGGGAGCCCGATGTCTTTCGTCAGACGAGCTATTGCCAAAATGGACTCCTGAACATCGAGTCGTTCGCGCATTACCACGGTGCGGTGACAGAAGAGGATCTCCTGGCGAGCGCGCGGGGATACGTTGCGCAATGCAAAGGCCTTTCATCCCCGCCACGAACTCGGCACGGTCGGAGCGAGCCGGTCCATGCAATCTCTGTTCGCCCCGTCGCTTACTCCAACTTGTACCAGGTCATCGACGGTCATCATCGGCTAGCAATTGCCTTCATGAATGGGCAGTCGCACGTTACCTGCGAGGTTTTTGGCCCCCCCCAGACGACGCCCGTCCAGGACTTGCTTCTAGATGTTTTTTGGCAGATGGGTAAACGTCAGTTGTATCAACCTGTCGATGTGCCAGAGGTGCGCTCATGGCCAGTCGTGCGGCACTGCACGGACAGGCTCGCGAAGATGATTGCTTTTCTCGGAGCCAGGGGGCCATCGTCTTTAGGGTCCAGCTACCTTGACGTCGGCTGTAGTTATGGATGGTTCGTCGCTGAGATGGCAAAGGCAGGATTCCGTGCCACAGGTGTTGATCGCGATCCAGCTGCAGTCCAGGTTGGCCAGTTTGTCTACGGGAACACGGAAGGCCAGGTGGCCTGCCGCGACTGTCTGACTTTTCTTAGGGAGCTGCGAGGCAGTGGAACCAAGTTCGACGTAGTGTCCTGCTTCAGCCTGCTGCATCACTACATCATGAATCGATGCAATGTGCCGGCGGAGGAGATGCTGCAACTGTTGGATGCGATCACAGGACAAGTCCTGTTCTTCGATATGGGAGAAAGCGGCGATAAGTTTTTCGAGGGTAAGGTTTATGAAGGCTGGGATGCCGATCGAATCGAGCAATGGCTGCGTTCCAACAGCAGCTTCGCAGACGTGATTCGGCTCGGCACCGACGAGGACAGGGTACCTCCGTTTCAGAACAGCTATAAGCGCATGCTGTTTGCATGCGTACGCTAGACTAGTCGTGAAAGCAACTCAAGATTCGATGGGCTTACGAGGATGTCCAGACGAGCACTCTGGCATGATCGATGCAGGTCACGGGCATCACACGTCTACTGGCACAGTGGCGATGAAAACAGACCGGGCGAAGCCCGATCGAGAGGGGTGGCCGGTGCGGTCGTGGTTGATGAGCGGGATACGATGACGCGCGCGATGACGCTGTGATCTTCGTTTTTCCGCCATTTGCCGGTTTCAATGCCGCTCCGACGACCTTTGCTGTACCGGTAACCCGCTTTCCCAAATCACAGGAGCGCTCAATCCGCTGTACTCACAACAGACGCGTGAGCAGGGAATTGATCCAGTCGAATGCTGCTCAACTCGTACGCATAACCCTGACCCAGAAAACTCCACGGATGAATGGATGAAAAAAGGGCGACACGTCAATTATCCGCATAGGCGGCCAAAAATGTAAGCGGTAGGACGCCTCTGTCGAATGAACGTCGCCGGTATACGGACCGGCCGGCAGGGATCCGGCCGGAAGCGAAAAGGATGTGTATAGCAGCGAGTTTGTTCGCTTGACGCCCAACCGGTTCACATGGAGGGGCGCTGACGGGTGTCCTGGTGTGAGACCTGTTGCAGGTTGATCGAGTAGACCTCTGACGCTGACGCTTCCGGCACGACGATCTGTATCCGTGTTTCCATGCGCGGATGCAGTGTGCAGGTCATGGAAGTTGTGTTGTCTGCGCCGCCGGCGCGAAGACGGCGCGCTTCCAGCAGGATAGTATCCTCGCCCGCTGGGCGCGGCTTGATCGGAGGCGCCTGCTGGAGTTTGGCGACAACCGGGGTCGCAGGTTGCCTGTGGTGAAGCAGGGAAACAGCGACAAACACCACAACGCTCGCCGCCGCGGCGAATCCCCATAGCCATAAGGGCCAAAACTGGGCCTCGCGCTCCGCAACTCCCTCCTGCGATGATCTGCCGCAACGGGCTTCGCCCGCTCGCTTAAGGCGGCGGCGATTGCCATCCGCTCACGCCGCTCTGGGAGCCGCCGATCCGGCCGCTGACATCTTCCGCTTTGAGCGCCACAAAATCGACTACAGCCAGAGCACAAAAAAAGCAGATGGTCTAGGCGAAATCGCCGCATCTGCTTGATTCTTATTGATTTGAAATGGTCGGGGCGAGAGGATTCGAACCTCCGACCCCCTGCTCCCGAACCGCAGGGAGAAGAATCATGCAAATCGCTGAAAATAGGTATTTTAGAATCAATGGCTTGGCTTCTAAGCGATGGATATTTGATGTGATCTGTTGATTTTGCAAGGCACCGACGATGCAAAATCGACAACATTGCCCTCCGCAATTGGTCATTCTAGGGTTCCACGCCAGGGCATTCCGATGGCCGGTTTTGGTCGCATTGTCCGCAGCGATAAATCCCGAAAAACGGTCTGTGAGAACAGAGGAGTGGATTGAGCACCAATGATTCAAGAGTGAAGGACTGAGTCCGATTCACGGGACCTTTGCTCGTCTCAGCCCGCAATGAACGATGTCTGTGCTGATGGCGAGGCAACTTTCATGCGCACTTCACCTCAGAGATTCCCGCCCTGCTTAGCACGGTCACACTCCGAGCATAAAGCGTGAAGGCGACATGTCGCGAAGCCCTTAAAGCCCATCCTGTGCTATCAACTACTGTTGCCTGGCCGACATATCTCTTTAGCGCTGATGGCCGTCGCGAGAATTAACCCAGAAGTTCTTGACGCGACACAATCCGGCACTGCAAGATGAATACACAATTTCCGCCATCGCGACGCTGCCTAGGGAGAGTTCCATGCGTTCAAGTTCCGCAAATACGCGCCATCTTGTCGATCATCTCACTGCGACCGTCCTGGCCTGCTTCTGGATTTCGTGTTCTCCTTCCGATTCCGACCTCGTTGCCGATAGAGAAGCGCCCGCATCTTTCGGCGAGTTCGCATCAGCCCTTAAGGTCAGAGCTTCGCGTCGAATCCTTTGTGCCTTGTTCTGCCTTCTCCCCTGTGTCGTCGCCGCAGCGCAAGACCTTCCGGATGTGGCCCAAGGTTTGCAGCCGTATGTTGCGTATCATGGCGGCGGGTTGGATCAGGTCAGCATGTCGAACAACGGCCTCACTGTAAGGATCCCGTTGGTTTCCTATCCACAAAAAGGGTCTTTGGCATTGAGTTACTCCGTAGTCTACAGCACCTTTGGGTTCTTGGACCAAGTGCAGTGTGACGCGGGATTTGACTCAACGGGCTCAACCGGGGAAATACCGCTGAATTCAGATTGCACAGACGCAATAGGGCTAGCTCCGATTGGTTTAGGCAGCACCCCAACGCCTGGACCCAAGCTGGTGGCAGACCAAATTCTCTTCGGCGGCGGCTCATCGCAACAAGAACCCTTGCAAAGTGCAACTCCGCCTGTTGACACGCGGCTTTACGTGATTGCTGCGGACAACAGCCAGACTGCCCTTGGTGCCACTTCCGATGGTTACCGGTCCCTCGACGAATCGGACTATCTATTCATCCCGTCTTCGCCGATCACCGGCGCCATCAATGCCTATGCTGCCGTAAATCCTGGAAATGCAGACCCATTTGCTCCCACGACGCAGAGTGTTAACGGAACAGTTATCGATTCCGCCGGCAGAAAGTACACCGCAACCGCGATTACCGATCCGGACGGAAATCAGATTCAGATACAAAACGGCGTGTGGTCTTCGGGTTTGCCTGCAACTGATTCGGTGGGCAGAATCATTCCCGTTCCGGGCGGTGGCAGTATTGCTGGGTGTCCATCGTTATCTCAAGCTCAGTACCAACCGCTAGTCAGCGCGTCAAGCTGGACTGTGCCCGGTAGCGGCTCAGGGGGAACCGTTTCCTACCTTTTCTGCTATGCCCAGGTCAATATCGTCACTCATTTCTTTGGCAGCGGTGGCGGCCCGGACTCGCAGACCCAAGAAATGAACTCCCAAGTCTCCATGCTCCAATCAATCGTTCTTCCTAACGGAACACATTGGGGGTTCATTTACGACTCGAACAATCCGAGCACCCCCTATGGGCCTACGGGTCAGACCGCAGGTACGGGTCAACTCACGACCTTGATCTATCCCACCGGTGGCAGTGTCACCTATACCTACGGACTGACCAATGGCTTCTGCGATTCGTTCAGGCGGTCCGCGCTTATTCCAACCGGAATGAGCGTGCAAACATGGCTGCCGGTCATTCAATCTCGAACCTTGCTGGACGCGAACCAATCGGTCGTCGGTCAATGGAACTATACCTCACAAGGGATTGTGTCTATAGCAGGAGATGTCGTTGTCCCGAGAGGGGCTTCGGTTCCGACGAATTCCCAATGCAGCCCAAACATCGACGCGGGCACCGATACTTACAGCGCTCTACCCAGTGCGGGAGGACGACTTCTCCGCAGCACAGTCAAGACGTATATGACGGGCACGATTCAGGGATTCCCTGGTGCCTCCATCATTCGGGAAGCCGGTTCCGTAACGACGCTCGATGATGGCAGCACGGTCACGATCCAAAAGAGCTACGCACCATCCCGAGCATTTTGGGCAACGAGTTGCGACCAATACGGGAACAGTTGTGGGCCGGGCTTGAGTTACTCGGCGGCAATAGGCAAGCCGACATCGGTCGTATACAAAGATTACGACGGCTCGATCCTCAAGCAGGAGAGTACAACCTACCAATGGCAATTGGATACGTCCGACACGTCGTACCAGGCAGGCAATTTCCTCGATATTTCCGCTTCGGACAGCATTCTCGATCAAAACGGGAGCCCACTCGAAACGACAAACTATACCTACGACGAGACGTATTACTCGCCGGGAGGTGTGCGCGGCCATGTAACGACGGTCGCGCAGTCTCTGAATGTGAACTCCGGCCCCGCGCCGGTGACGCACACCGGTTGGAACGCGGGCGGCGAGAGGAGCTTCATCATCGACGCCGATGGGAACCACAACTCCAACGGCCACACGGCAGATTACTACTATGACGGCGACACCAACTGCAATGGGTCGGAGATCACGAAGTCGACGAACGCGCTCAATCAGTCTGTCTCAGCGACCTACGACTGCACGATCGGCCGGTTGACGAGCCTGACCGACGCCAACGGCAATACAACCTCTGTCGCCTACGATTCGACGCCGCGACTGCTGTCGGTGGCGTCTCCACCGGTCGCCGGCGGAACGCCCACAACGAGTTTCACCTATGCCGACTCCGCGAATACGGTGACCAAGACCGTGACTGCGTCGCCCGACCCCACCCAAACCACTACCGTGGTCTTCGACAGCTTTGGACGGGAAATGCAACGGCACGGAAGCGACCCGCAAGGGGGCGACTATGTGGACACGGCCTACGACGCCGATGGGAGAGTTTCTACTGTCTCCAATCCCTACCGTATAGGGGATACTGTCTACCTGACGACAACCACCTATGACGCGCTTGGGAGACCTCTCAGCAAGCAGCTTCCAGACTTGAACACGCAGACCATGTCGTATACGGGGCCCGCGGTGGACTCCTATGATGAAAGCGGCGCGCACATGAAGCACGTCTCCGATGCTCTGGGGAGGCTCACGCATGTGTATGAGCTCGGAACATCCGCGAGCCCATTGAATCTTGAGACGGACTATACCTACGATCCACTCGGCAACCTGAAAACGGTCGCGCAACTGGGCGCTGCGGGCGAAACCGCTCGCACGCGCAGCTTCAACTATGACTCGCTCTCGCGTTTGCTTACTTCGCAGAATCCTGAAACCGGCACTATCTGCTACGGCCAGTGGAGTGGCAGCAATTGCGTCAATGGTTATGATGCCAACGGTAATCTCCTTTACAAGACTGACGCGAACGGCACAACACTGAGTTACACGTACGATGCACTGAACCGGCTTACGTTAAAGACGACGAGTCCAGCTCAACAAGACGGTGAAATGAATCAGCACTTTACCTACGACCAGGGAGCCAACGGTATCGGACGGCTGTGGCAAGTGGAAGACCCGATCTGGACTGGAACGATCCTGAATGGCACGCAGTTCAGCTACGATCCGATGGGACGCGTTAGCTCAACACAGTGGTTGAACTATGTCACGCAGTCATGGCAGGCTGGGGCCGGTGCGCTCTATGATCTCGCCGGCAACATTACTCAGATAACATATCCAGATACCCACATCATCAATCAGACATGGGATGGCGCGGGAAGACTCGCTTCCGTGTCCGACGGCCCGCTCAATGGAGGAGGGCTGCCGTACGTCAGCGGCATTCAGTATTCGCCTTCCGGTTCCATGGCCGGAGCAACCTACGGAAACGGCGTCAGCGAGACTCTGATGCAGAACACGCGTCTGCAGCCCTGCCGATCAACGGCGACGACACCGCTCCTTGCCGCAAACGCGAACGGCGGAAACCTCTTAGACCGGCAAATCTTCTATGGGCAGATCGCGGAGCCGAATTGCGGTAACGCTGCCAACAATAACGGCAACATCTGGCATATTCTGGAGAACCCCGGCAGCACATCGTCTCAGGATTTCACCTATGACAACCTAAATCGGCTCGTATCGGCCCACAGCACCAACCGCCCGGCAGCGACGACATACAGCAACACTTACAATATGGATTCATTTGGCAACATGCTGGTGCAGGATAACCTGCACACTCCGTTGAACTACAGCATCGACCCGGCAACCAACCGGCTATTGCTGAATGTGACTGACTTGCAATACGATTCGGCTGGGCGAATTGTGTCTTCGCCGAATCCGCTAGGTAATCCGCACAGCATGACATACACGGCTGAAGGCTACCTACGGTCTATCGACAATTACCAGACCGGCAGTTATCTCTATAACGGTCTGGGTGAACGGACGCTAGCGGTCAACAACATTGGTTGGCACGAGTATGTCTACATGAACGGCCAGCCGATGGCCGACGTAGATGATACGGGCAAGTGGAGCGACTACATCTACGCGAACGGGCAGAAGATTGCAAAGGTTGACAGTTCGCGTCCGATGCTCCACTTGAGTGGGCATCGCGACGCCAGCAACTACATATGCGGAACAGAGGGCGATATCACTGGAACTCCGGTGTATCCTGCGGGCGCCCTTGGATATCAGATTGCCCCTAATGATCGGCTGGTCGCCGACTTTAAGCAGGATCAACCAAGCAATGGCGGAATAGGTATCATTTTCACGGATAACACCGGATCAGGCTACCTCAATGATATGAATACCAGCACTCCGCTGTGGTTTAACAATGTAACCGGAACGTGGCAGCATTTGGTAGGCGATCTGACGCCCTATGCTGGCCTGACAGTTGCCTCTGGATACGCGGGCATTCATCAGCAGATGCCTCCCGGCGACTTCAACATGTGGTACGTGAACGTCGCTATCATTACGGCAGACGGACGCACGCTGCCCATAACCACGGGTCAATCACAGTCAGTGCCCAACTTCAGTGGCAGCCCTTGTGGGGGCTCAAATCTAGCATCTTCGACCGATCCCTTTGTAACAACCGGATCCGATAGTGCAGAAGGCACTAGCTACTTCTTAGACGACCATCTGGGCACGACTCAGATGGAGTTGAGTTCGGGTGGATGGCCGCTATGGCAGGGACAGTTCACTCCCTTTGGGCAGGAGGTCGGTATCACGACCAGCGTCCTGGGCCAACAGCCCGCCGACGGTACCTCCATGCGCTACAAGTTCACCGGCAAAGAACGTGACTCAGAATCAGGACTCGACTACTTCGGGGCCAGGTACTACGCCAGCAGCATGGGGCGGTGGATGTCGCCCGACTGGGCCGACAAGCCGGAGGCCGTGCCGTACTCATCGCTCGGCGATCCGCAGAGTCTAAATCTCTATATCTACGTTGGGAATAACCCGCTGAGTCGAGCTGATTTGGATGGTCATGGATGGATTACAGACCACTTAAAAGCTCTGGGTCGCGGAGCTGCTAAATACGTTCACAACGCAGCTGCGACAAGTCTCGGTGCTACCCCTGCACTGAGAGAGAGTATGGGCGCGGAAGACATCGCCGGACATATGAGCTTGGCCCAACCCAACGGTATTACGGAGAGCATTGGCTATTATGGAACTCCGATTGTCGCTGCGGCCACCGCAGCAGTTCTCCCTGAGTTCGGTGGATCAGCGACAGTTACGGCTACCGAAGCTCCGGCGTTGGAGGTGCAAAGTGTTTCCCCACCTAGCTTCATCTCCACTCCTGGTGGTGATGTCATCCCGATCCCCGAAGGTGCATCCGGGCCCACCCCGGTAGTAAATGGAGCAGGAAACACAACTGGCTTCCAATACCAAGGAGGTTCGGGAGGAAGTGGAATGGATGCTAAGACTACAGGAGTTCGCGTTATGGATCCAACCCCAGCTCGTGGAGCATCTCCGGGATACCCCGATGGTTATACGTCTTATAACAATGCGTCCGGGCAGACGGTTAATCCACAAAGCGGACGGACTGTTCCCAGGTCAGACCCGTCTGCACACATGCCTCTAACGCCGCCGCAGTAATAAGGGAAAATGATGGAACTAAGATACCCAACACTAAGCGAAGCAATCCAACGGATAGTTGGAAAGCCTCTCCTGTCGGTGAACTTCGTCGAAGACTACGTTCAGTTCGTATGGGAAGGTTCTTTCTTCACTGCATACACGATGCCAAAAGTTGTTCAGGATGGGATCGAATATGGATGTGAGAGACCTGAGTACCGCGATGCAATATACAGCCTTGAAGGCCGGGTTTTGGGGAGCGTTGATGTCTTCCCCGGAGATAGGGTGGAGCTAAACTTCACAAACTCCGTTCTTGTGAAAGTCTCTCTTCAAGATGCCGATTATGTTGGCCCGGAAGCGATACAGTTCGGGGGAGAAGACGGCCCGCTATGGGTCGTCTGAGAAAGTAATTTGAAGTTCGAACGCAGCTAGGCCGTCCCTCTGGGGCGGCCTAGCTGCGTCTGGGATGGCCGTGGCCGCGCCGGTGGTCATCTCCAGCGGTCTTGCCACCACCGATCAAAAGCCACGCTGCCTACGGCAGCGGAATGAGGGTGACACGTCATGTATGAAAGCGCGCACTTCGTCAAGGGCGATTTTCGGTGTATTTTGCGTGGCGTCGGTGCTGTCTGAGGGTAAGCGTCTTGTCTTGGCCGTGTGTACAGGCTGATCTTCTGGGGCGAAGATGATTGGATGGTGGAAGCGGAGTTGGGTGTTGGATTGGCGGAGTTGC
>Ga0207933_1000236_pt1 | contig 58104 bp, 50 predicted proteins | sample NGESurdeep092012_4_FD_184488 | JGI IMG/M metagenome (GOLD analysis project Ga0207933, IMG submission 184488) | Arctic peat soil microbial communities from Barrow, Alaska - NGEE Surface sample F53-3 deep-092012 (SPAdes) | ecosystem: Environmental > Terrestrial > Soil > Wetlands > Peat ...
TTGTCAAACTCCTTGAGAATGCTGGCAATTTGATTCGGACTAAATTGACTTTTTTTCATTGTATTACGTTTTTAAAGTTAAATATTTTGTCTACTTTTAAAACGTACTATTTTTGGGGGAGCTTACACCAGTTACTTATGAACAAGCATTCGATGTTTTATTTGATATCGATCCTTCGCTATATTCCGAAGTGATAAAGGAATTGCCGCAAAGGAATTTAAATGAAACGGCAAGGCTATATATGACGAAGGCAAAACTTATGAGTGCTGTTGATACTGAAACTACGGCTATTGATGAAATACAAAAGGAAATTGACTCAAATGAAGTTCTTTTACAAAGAACTATAAATCTTGACGAAGACAAAAAGCCTATATTAAACAGGCAACTTACACTCATTGCTGCAAAAAAATCATTAGAAGACCGTAAAATTCATGAGCATAGAATTTTGCAAAGGGATTTCACAAGAATCAATAGAAAAGATTTTGGAGCGGAATTTATAGAAGAAGACGATTTTAAAGTTGATTATTTATTGGGAAAAGATTCTTTCTTGCGGCTTAGACTTTTACATCCAGACGATATGGAAGCCGTTACAGGGGCAGATCTGGTGTATGAACAGCAGGATTTATCATCGAGGAAAATTCGGGTAATGTTTTTGCAATATAAGATTTGGGATGAAAATGGTGTTATGTATTTTAGCCAAGGGAATCTGGAAGGGCAATTAAGAAAATTGAAAGCTAATCTTTGTGAAAAAGGATTTTGTGCGCAGCCTGTTTCTCTCAATAGCGAATTCGATTATCGGTTTCCTTATTGCAGTTGCTTTTTGCGGCCGACTGACCCGATACAAGACGGTAATTCTAAATTAATTTCTTCCGGAATTCACATACCTGTTTGTGCTGCATTAAAAATTAAGGATGAAGGAGAGACAAAACTTGATAAAAGATATTTGCGCACTCAAACTCTTACACATAAAATGTTTGAACCGCTATTTAATAAATCATTTGTTGGTTCGAGATGGCTTACTGAAAACGAATTAAAGGCGTTTTATCTTGATAATAATATTATTCAAGCAAATGAATCTATATTGATCTATGGTCGGGAAATGATAGAGGAAGAGGATGATCCTCCTTTTTAATTCTGATGTGAAAGATTAAGAGTTCTTCCTTACCAGCTTTATTCCTATAAATTTCTATTATGTATTGATTTTAAATATCTTTTTCTGGCAATAATATTTCGCGCTATTAAATCAAGGGGATTTATTCTTTTTAATTCTTTACTTCTTTGTGTTGTCGAAAACTTCTTATTTGAAGCATTAAATTCCATTTGTTTAAAACCAAAAGCTGATTTTGTAGCTTTTTTTTCAGCGAAATGAATACGATTTAAAAAATAGGCAAAGTTTTCTATTTGAGAGAATGGAAATCCTTGAAGAATAATATGTAAATATGGTAATTCAGTGAGAATGAATTTAATGGTTTCAATAAGCTCTTTATTATTCTTTTGAGACTTTTGAAACTGGCAATTCATAGTGATGTATTCTATCTTTGGGTTTGCCTTAAAGCAATCTATCCAACGCTTTGTTTGAAACTGATCTAAGGCATAAATATGCGGTATACATTTTATGTGATTTTGTTCCAATAAATATGCTGAATACAAACTTTTTTTCAGATTAAATATTTGAGAAAATGCACATTCTCCACCAAAAACTGAGAAATTAAAGCCTGTAACCGCATGAAAATTCATTGTTTTAATAGTGTTTAGAAAACCACTGGTTTCTCGTTTGTACCAAACTCCTTCGATATAGGTATCCGGGCCCGTAAGAAATAGAATAATTTTCTTATCTTTTAATTTACTGTGTTTAAATAAAGATTCTCGATAAACAATTTTATCTGATTCATGTATCCTTCCGGCTTTAAATGAAAATCCGGATTTAATAATATCAACTAAGGAAATTCCGATGAATTCTATAGACTCAGGCAAGCTTATTCTTAGGGCAGTTCTATAATCAATTATAGGAATGTAATGAGGAAGGGTTTTAAGGTGAGTTTGTAACGAAACATCAAACGTAAGACCTTCTACTTCGTTAATGAAGCTTTCAATTGAGTGATCTTTACATGTAACAATATTTTGCCTAAATTTATTTCTACAGCTAAATTTCACAGTAGCAGCCTCCTCAGGTTTTATGTAAGGAGAAAACTTTCCCAATGAAACATCACATAGATCTGAAAATATTGATTTATTAATTTGTTTCCCGGAAAAATCGAGCATAGAATTCACCTTTAGTAATTACAATTTTACCTGAATATCGAACTCCCAATTCCAGGCATTTTGAAATTCTGATACTGTTTCTCTTTGAAACTAATCCTATTTCTGTTGCCTGAATTATAATTGAATATCTCTCATTTTTTTTTTCAAGGAAAACTTTAATTCCTTCTTTTAAATATGGACTACTTTCAAGCTTCTCCTGAAATGATGTTGGACATATTTCAGAAACAATTTCTGGTAACCCTTTGCTGCTCTCACCTACGATAGATGAAAATGAAATTGGTACTCTAATTATTGGTGCATCGCTGAGTTTTCTTTTGTAATTTTTATCTGAACCCATAGTATATTAGATTTTTTAAAAAATGATAGTAAATTTACTACTTATACAAAAAAAATTGATATTTAGTTATTCACAATAAGTGGAAAATAAAAGAACCTTCTGCTATAAGAATTGAAACTGTAATCCATTAAAGTCAAAAGCTCAGAAGAAGGGGTTATTTTTCAACTCCGACATTAAGGTTTTTTCTCAGAAACGACAACGTTAATCGAGCTTCCGGTTATTTATCAAAAGCGTAGTAAACGAACTTTTATTTGATATTTTTATTCTCTTCCCTTTATGTATAAGATAAAAAGAATAACATTAAATTCTTATTTTAGCAGATGCCTTTATATCAACAATCTCTTGTAAAGAAATACGTAAACGACGTTGATAAAAATAAACTGCAAAATACATGGTAGATTTATATCCTTCCGTGTAGAAAACCAGAAGGAAATCTTTATTAAAACAATTTCTTACATTGTGGGATAACTGATTGCTCTTCGCTATTCTGTATTAAAATAATAAACCTGATGGATTTTTGCGCAACAAGTGAAGAAGTATTTAGAAGAGGACTATAAATGTATAAAGGATTTCAACTTAAATTTATTAATAAACTGATTGTAAATAAATGAACGGAGAATCGTTGAACATACGGGAAGATAATTTGCAAAAACTGAGAGAACTCTTTCCTGATGTGTTTTCAGAAGATAAATTAGATTGGGAAAAACTGAAAGCCACTTTTAGTGAGGATATTAATTTTGCCAACGAGCGCTATGTTTTAAACTGGGCCGGCAAAGCAGATGCTTTTAAAACATTGCAAATACCTACCACTGCTACTTTAAAACCTGCGCCTGAAGAATCTATCAATTTTGAGGTTACCCAAAACGTTTTTATTGAAGGCGAAAACCTGGAGGTGCTAAAAGTGTTGCAGAAATCTTATTACGGAAAGATAAAATGTATTATTATTGACCCGCCATACAATACCGGCAACGACAGTTTTATTTACCCTGATAGTTTTAAAGAAAACAAAGCCGATTATGAAAAGCGGGTGGGCGATAAAGATGAAGAAGGCTATTTGATGAAAGAAGGATTGTTTAGAAAAAACAGTAAAGACAGCGGCCACTTTCACAGCAACTGGCTCAGCATGATGTACCCGCGTTTATTCCTGGCAAAAAATTTATTGAAAGATGATGGCGTAATCTTCGTTCATATTGATGATAATGAAGTGCACAATTTAAGGTTGTTAATGAATGAGATTTTTGGGGAGGAAAATTTTGTGGCAGAATTTATTTGGAAAAGCAGACAAATAGTTGATAGTAGAACCCAAAATGGAGTATCTAATGATCATGAATATATTTTAGTTTATGGCAGAAATAATGTTGTACTTAAAGGAAAGAAAAGTAGAATTGATAAGTATAAAAATCCTGATAATGATGAAAGAGGGTCTTGGATGAGTAATAGTATTTTGGGATTAGCAACTCCAAGTCAGAGGCCTAACCTTCATTACGATATTTCGGATCCAGAAACAGGGAATAATTTCTCTCCACCACCTGAAACAGGTTGGCGCTATTCAAAAGATACAATGGCAAAGAAGATCAAAGAAAAGAGAATCGTATTTCCTGCAAAAAAAGAAGGGAGGCCAAGAGAAAAGAAATTTCTTTCAGAGTTAGAAAGTGAGTACACCGGTTTTTCATCTTTAATTTCTACTGAAGTAGGCTATACATTAAATGGCACAAGAGAATTGCGTGATATCCTTGATGGAAATTTTTTCCCATTTCCAAAGCCCATATCAATAATAAAAACTCTTATAAATCAAGGCTTATCAAATGAGGGGACTGATGAAGCAATTGTTCTTGACTTTTTTGCAGGTTCTGCAACTACTGCCCAAGCCGTTTTAGAATTAAATCAAGCAGATGGCGGTAATCGTAAATTTATGTTGGTTCAATTACCTGAATTAACTGATGAAAATAGTGAAGCCTATAAAGCTGGTTATAAAACGATTGCCGATATTTCAAAAGAACGTATTCGCAGGGTAATCAAAAAAATAGAAAAAGAAAAAGCAGATAAGCCTGATATGTTTGATGATGGAAAATTGGATTTAGGTTTTAAAGTGTTTAAACTTTACTCTTCCAACTTTAAAATATGGCGCGGCGATGAGATCACAGAAGAAAACCTTGCTCAGCAATTGGAAGTATTTACGGATCCCGTGAGGCATGGCAGTGAAGAAGAAAACATGCTGTATGAATTAATGATAAAAGCAGGCTATCAACTTACTAATAAAATTGAAAAAGGCGATAAATTCTATTCAATAAATGACGGGGAACTAATCATTGCTTTAGAAGAAATGAGCCAACCAATTGTTGATAAAATAATTGCCGCTAAACCACAAAAAGTAATTACCCTTGATCATCTTTTCACCGGCAATGATCAGTTGAAAACAAATACCGTATTGCAGATGAGAGATGCAGGTGTGGAATTTAAAACTATATAAGAAATGACTGATTTGGATATATATGAATTACTGGATAAAGAGCAGGTATTAAGTGAATCTTTTGAGGTGGAATTCAAAAGTGCAAAAGGTGGCCTGCCCGGTAGTTTGTGGGAATCGTATTCCGCATTTGCAAATTCAGAGGGTGGAAGTATAATTTTAGGTATAACTGAGGATGACAATGAATTCAAATTAGACGGATTATCAAAAGAACAGGTTTTGAAATACCAAAGATTATGTTGGGATCAGGTAAATAATAAAAATAAAATAAGCATTAACTTACTATCTAATGAGGACGTAAAGATTTTGGAATCTGAAAATGGACAATATTTTTTAGCAATTCTTGTTCCTGCAGCAGAATATAAATCCAAACCGGTACATGTTGGCCCGGATGCGAGAACCGGAACTTTTAAGCGCAACCATACTGGTGATTATAAGTGTTCTTCTGAAGAAGTCAGACAAATGATTGCAGATTCATTGCCTCAAAAGCCAGATTCCCGTATCCTTGATAATTTTACTTTAGACGATTTAGATAAAACAACTATTTCTCAGTTCAGACAGATATTTGGAAGTGCCAAACCGGGACATCCATATTTATCAGAAGATGATAAAGGGTTATTAGAAAAAATTGGTGGATGGAAAAAAGACAGGAGAACGAAAAAGGAGGGACTAACAATTGCTGGGTTATTGATGTTTGGAAAACATCAATCTATAATTGATGCTTTATCGGATTATCATTTGGACTACCAGGAAATTACTGATCCTACATTAAGATGGTCTGACAGAATATTTCCGGATGGCACCTGGGAGGCTAATATTTTTCAGTTTTATAGACGCGTTTGGCCAAAAATAAGTAGTTCATTGCCAAAGCCGTTTCAGTTACAGGAAGGGCAGAGAAAAGATGAAGATCAACTTCACGAAGCAATTAGGGAAGCTTTGGTGAATTCACTGATACATGCTGATTATTCAATTGCAGGTGGCGTTGTAATAAAAAAATACCAGGACTATTTTCTTTTGTCCAATCCGGGTAATTTGCTTATTACGATTGATCAATATTATAAGGGAGGTATAAGTGTTCCGCGAAATACTAGTATTCAAACTATGTTCATTCTCTTAGGCTATGGGGAGAAAGCTGGTTCGGGAAGCACTCGTATTCTTTCAACCTGGGAAGGCCAGCATTGGCGAAAACCTTACATTCAGGTAATTAATAATCCGGCCAGAGTTGAGCTTTACTTAAGAATGGAGAGCCTTCTGCCCCCAAAATCGCTTAATGTATTAGCCGAATTATTTGGTGAGCAAATCAAAAATATGCAAGGGGATGGTTTGATAGCCCTTACCACAGCCGAAATAGAAGGTAGCATTACCAATATTCGTTTACAACAATTGATAAATGCGCATTCTTCTGAAATTTCAAAAATGCTTAAAATTCTGTGCGCTCATAACTATTTGATTCCGTTTGGAAAAGGAAGAGGTACGTCATATAAACTCAACAAAGAATTAAAAAAAGTATCTATTGGTGATATTAAAAATACTTTGGCTAATAGTATGGACACCTCTGGAAGCAATATGGACACCTCCGGAAATAATATGGACACCTCCGGAAATAATATGGACACCTCCGGAAATAATATGGACACCTCCCGGAACAATATGGAGACCAAAACGGTGGAATCGTCAAAAAAGAGGATGAAAAAAAGTGAGTTAAATAATAAAATATTATCTGTTTGCTTTGGTGAATATAAAACACTTTCAGAGATTAGTATCTTAATAAATCGCGATTCAAAATATCTTAAAAATGATATTATTCCTGATATGTTGAAATCAAATAGACTGGAAAGGCTTTATCCTTCCAATCCAAATCATCCAAACCAGGCATATAAAGCCATTGATACTTATGAAAATTAATTCTCGATTTAAATATTCAAAATTTATTAAAAAATAGAAAATGGTTTGTGAAAATGCTGTTGCTATTTCTTCTGGCTATTTTGCCGGTATCGGGAAAATGGCCCGTATTGACAGTGGATTCCTAAACCAAAGAACTTCACCTTTATATTTTTCGCATCATTTCGTTGATACCAACAAAATGATCGAATTCGCAAAAAGAAAGTAATAAAAGAAGCAAAGAAAAAGAAATGAAACTCCACTTCGACAGTAACCAGGAATATCAATGGGATGCCATCAAATCCATTACGGATATATTTGAAGGGCAACCTTTGAACACCGGAGATTTTGAATTTTCCATTACAGAAACAGGAACGCTTCTTTCTGAAAATGGCTTTGGAAATAAGTTGAGTTTAACTCAGTACCAAGTCTGGAAGAACGTTGAATCCATTCAGAAACGGAATCAAATAATAGCAGCTAACCGAACCTTTCAGGGAATGAATTTCTCTATTGAAATGGAGACTGGAACCGGTAAAACTTATGTGTACCTGAGAACCATTTATGAATTGCAAAAGATTTATGGGTTTAAAAAATTCGTGATTGTAGTTCCTTCAATTGCTATTCGTGAAGGCGTTTTAAAAAACCTGCAAATCACTCACCAGCATTTTCAATCCCTTTATGATAAAGAGGCTATAAATTTTGAAGTATACGATAGTAAAAAAGTTTCCAATCTGCGCGGCTTTGCTTCCAATAATGCCATTCAAATATTGGTCATTAATATTGATTCTTTTGCCAAAGATGAAAACATTATCAACAAGCCAAATGATAAGCTAACGGGAAAAAAGCCAATCGAATTTATTCAAAGTTGCAACCCGATTGTGATTGTAGATGAGCCACAGAACATGGAAACAGAAATTCGTAAAAGAGCGATTGAAAATCTGAATCCGCTTTGCACATTACGATATTCGGCTACGCATACGAATCTTTACAACCTCATGTATTCTTTGAATCCGGTAAAGGCTTATGACCTGGGTTTGGTAAAACAAATAGAAGTGGATTCGGTAATGAGTGAGAACGCGATGAATGAAGCATTTATCCAATTGGAAAATGTAAGCGCTACAAAAACGAAAATCAGTGCGAGAGTAAAAATTGATTACAATACTGACAAAGGCGTTATCAAAAAATCAGTTAGAATAAAGACCGGGGACGACTTATATAAACTGAGCAACCAAAGAGAAATTTACAAAGATGGTTTTATTATAGAGGAGACAGACGCGGCAAACGGGAACATCAGTTTGACCAATGGAATTACTCTTTCTGTTGGCGAATCGCAGGGAGGCATGAATAATGAAGTAATGAAATTCATGATCCGCAAAACGGTAGAAGAACATTTAAAAAAAGAAAAGGCTTACAAGGAAAAGGGGATTAAAGTGCTTTCACTGTTTTTTATTGACCGCGTAAAAAATTACCGTGAATACGATGCAAACGGAAACCCGGTGAATGGAAAATTTGCACGTTGGTTTGAAGAGGCCTATCGCAATGAAATCTCAAAACCAGTGTTCCGGGCCTTAGATTCTTATTCAGTTGACGAAATTCATAACGGCTATTTTTCACAAGACAATAAAGGCCGTTTAAAAGATACCGGTGGCGAAACCCAGGCAGACGATGATACCTATAAACTCATCATGCAGGACAAAGAAAAGTTACTGGATGTAAATACCCCATTGCGTTTTATATTCAGCCACTCAGCGCTTCGTGAAGGTTGGGACAATCCGAATGTATTTCAAATATGCACTTTAAATGAAACCAAATCAGAAATTAAAAAACGGCAGGAAATAGGAAGAGGGCTGCGATTGCCGGTAAACCAACATGGCGATAGAATATTTGATAAAAACATTAACAGGCTGACAGTAGTTGCCAATGAATCTTATGAGGACTTTGCAAAAGCGCTTCAGCAGGAAATTGAACATGATTGCGGAGTCGATTTTACAGGAAGAGTAAAAGACAAGTCAAGGCGCGAAAAGGTAAAGCTGAGCAAAGGATACGGGTCCGAAGCTTTTATGGAAATCTGGAATAAAATAAAATATTGTACTAAATACAGTGTAAAGTATGATACTTCCGATTTGATAATACTTGCTGCCAAAGCGGTAAAGGAAATGCCGGAAACCAAAAAGCCAACCATAAGATCAACAAAGAAAAGAGTATTGATCAATGAAGAAGGCGTTGAAGGCCAATTGATCAGTGATAGTGGGAATGATTTTGATTTGCAATTTGAAATTCCGGATATGTTGGGTTATATCCAGAGCAAAACAGAATTGACGCGGAGTACGATTTTAGAAATATTAAAAAGATCAGGCAGGATAAACGAATTATTGATCAACCCGCAATTGTTTATGGACAATGCGGTTGTTGCTATAAAATCCGAATTGTATGAATTAATGATTGGTGGAATCAAGTACGAAAAAATAGGAGGGAAGTTCTATGAGATGAAACTGTTTGAGGACAATGGCCTTGAAATATATTTGGATAATTTCACTCACCTTGTTTCTGATCCTGATAAAACTATCTATGAAAATTATATACCGCTTGATTCAACAGTAGAAAATGATTTTGCCAAAGACTGCGAAAGCAGCGAGAACATTGACTTTTATTTTAAGCTTCCATTCTGGTTTAAGATTGATACGCCCATCGGCAGCTACAATCCTGATTGGGCCATTGTGTTCAAAGGAGAAAAGAAAATTTATTTTGTTGCTGAAACAAAAAGTGCAGGACAGGAATTAAGAGGTAGCGAAGAAATGAAAATCAAATGTGGCAAAGAACATTTCAGGGAATTTGAAGGAGTGAAATTTGAGCAGGTGAGTAAGGTAGTGGAGTTGAGGTGAGAAGGGTGAAGTATTTTCATTAAAACAAATTGCTGGAAAAGATATAAAAAACAATATGGCAAAGCCCATCAAAATGTTTAGCAACATGGAACTATAAATGATATCAGGAAAAAAGTTAGCAGGAACCATAATTGATGGTTTTGATAATCGATTCAGTAAAGAAAAATTTGTTATAGAAATATCCAGAGAAAATATTGCAAAAGACAAACAGGTTACTTATCTGCCTTTGCCAGAAAGTAAGCCGGATAATAGTTCTGTCGAATTAGATTTATTTGATATTGCACCTGCGGTAAACGTCAGCCGGGCAATGGCATAGATCAATGGCCTGGATGCAACTGTTGTTCAAAAACAAAGTGCAAGAATTATAAACCTCCTTAAAACTGCAGACAGGCCGGACCATGAGGCGATTGTTTATATTGCAGCCAAATCATCCGGCTTCAAACAATATGTTTACAAACTATACTCCAATGTAGAAGAAGTACAATTTCCCGTTAATTGGATGAGCGCTTCTGCGATCCATCATGAATTCAATAGCTTATCAAACAAGCTTCAAGAATATAGTCATGAATTCTATAACGAAGGCGAATCAACATTCCATATTGCATTTGATAATAGTGATGAAAATCTAACTGAATTAACGAACCTTAATCCCTATCACAAGGGAGGGACATTGTTTGTTTATAACGATAGAGTTGGCCTTGTTTCTTATGCTGCTTCAGAAAGTGAGTATTCTGTATTTATACCAAGCTTATATGAAAAAAAGGATATTGCTTTTTATCAACAATACACTGCTGTAAGTGATATCTATTTGGCACTTTCTAATAAAGAAGAGATAGAAAAAATTGAATTCCCCGAATTTAGAAATCGATTGAATGAATCCTATGATGCTTTGATTAAAGGTTATGGCATTTTAAACTCAAGAACCAACCGCCAACCAATATTAAAAGATAAGGCTTTTGGTTTTATTGTATTAGCATCATTAGAAAGAAAAAAAGGCGACCAATATTTTAAAGAAGACATATCACACAGTTTCTCATTCAAAAGCAGGAAGCATTTCATACAGATAACCCAGCGGAAGCTCTGGCAAAAAATCTCAATGATAAAGGCTTTGTGGATATTGATTTCATTGCAGCTACAATTGGCAGTACCGAAGATGAAACAATGCACGCATTAGGTAATCACATATACTTAAACCTTGCAAATAATAAATGGGGAGCTTCCGATAAGTTTCAAAGCGGCAACGTTATTATCAAATTAAGTATAGCAAAAGAGGTAGCAGAGAAAACGCCTGATAATGCACAATTGCAAAGAAGCGTGGAAGCGGTGGAGGAAATCCAGCCGCAAAAAATACCTTTGAATTATTGGATTTAAATCTGGGTGAAAGATGGATCCCGCAAGATTATTACAACCGGTTTGCCACACGTTTATTTGAGTTAAAAAGTGCCTGTAATAATAATGGATGTAAATTAATTAAAGTCTGAAAAAAATTTATTAGCAAAAAAAAGAATATCTGAAGAAAAAGATAAGAGATTGTGTATTTAAATTACATTGGTTGCAAAATCTTGAAAACGTACCACTAAAGAATAAGGACTAAATAAATTTTAGGGTATCATCACGGATTGCTAATTGTAGCCATATCTGTATAGTATTAAAATTTTTACATAAGCCAAAATCTATTATTATATGTTTTCATATTTTGAAGCATCGGTTTCCCAACTTTCAATTCATAAAGCAGGAAATAAATTATTAGACGAAACTCTAAGCCTATCCGGGCATTCATTAAAGGTTGATGATGAAGTATTAGACGGCTTGCTAATGCAGTATTTTCTTAGCCCATTTGAAAAACTGAATGAGATATACCGGTTATATCATCCGATCGAAGATTCAAACCTAAATGAAGCTTTTCACTTTGCAGAAATGATAATTAAGGGAATTTGCTTTTCATAAAAGCACTAAGCAAATTGCCAAGCATTTATATTTTTGCCTGTCTAGGCAATAAAAATTGATTTAATACAAATTGGTTTATTTTTTTAGTCATAAAAATCATGCCATGTGCGGGCAGGATGTAATTCAGGGTTATTTATTTAAATCTCCATCCGAATGAACTTGTCGCTGTTTTTTTGAAGCGTATTTCAGTATTTTACTGACTACCTGTGGCTCTGGTGATAGGCTTACTTCATTAAGTATTTGTTGTGAGCTTAACAATTTTTCAAATGTTTCCAACAGATTCCAATCCGTTTGTAGTGCGGCTTCGATGGTAGCAGTCTCTCGTTGGGAAGTTTCATAATACAGGTATCTTACCAGTTCTTCCGGGGGAATTTTAATCATGGAAATTTGTGGTTTTAATCAAAAATTAATATACTATCCAAAAACATAACGTTATTAATGCATAAATATTTCATAATGAACAATTTATCTTAGTGAAGAAGAATGCATAATAACTAAAAAAATCTTCATTTTCTTTTTCACCTCCAAAAGTTGGTATCTATTAAATTATTGCTTTAACTAAATTCAGTAATTTTATGATTAATGTCACACTAGAAACTGATGGTCATAGTTATGCTGACCCGTCCTGAAAAAAATTGACCTTTTTATTTTCTCTTAAAAGAGGTATCACTTCTACCGTGAGCGTCCGCTCCATAGTTCCTTTTTTGACCGTTATTACTTTTATATTATTGTGAGCAAAGAATTTTAAAGAAGTGCTTCATTCGGAAATCGAACTTGTTGTTAGATCAGCGAGGATAGATAAATCGCCCTTGCGAGTACAAAGCCTAAAATGAAAAAAAGAACAGCAAAAAATATAGTTCTATTCTTAGCTTTTTTGAGCCTTTGTCTATAATATTCAACTCTTTCAAAGTCAGTTATTTTATCTTCTACCATAATCGTTAAGTTTTTTTTGCTGCTTTCTTCTTTATTTGCTAGGTCCCCTTATCAATGTTTCAATCGCATGATCTTTCCTTAGTCAGTTTAGGTATAATAAATAAACTTTTATTTCGCATTTTTTATTTTGTGATAAAGTCACTTTTATTTTAAACTTCCAACTATCGTTTTGAGTTATAAAAACGAATTGTAAAATGCTTCGTCGGCAACGCTAATACATGAACTCATTTCAACTTTGAACTTTGAATTACCAAAAGAAATAATAATTGTCAAAACTGAAGAATTTAGAATTTTCTCGGAAGGTATTGATTATCTAAGTGGATTCTTTATTGGTTTATCTGAACTTATTTTTTTAATGGACGTATTATTTCCTTCATTGCATCCAAGGGTTATTTCAGCCTCAGTACAGGGCTAATTGACAGCGCAGCCCAAACTTTAAAAAGCATAAAACTCTGTTGTTCTATAGGAAGCTTTCCCGAAGCAAATATTTTAACAAGAAAACTCAGGGACGACTTAATACAATATGATTACATACTTAACATTATCAATTTACGGAGACCTTTCATTGAAGAAAGCCTACCAGATTTAAATACAGACAATGCAGAAGAATTTGTAAATTCAATATTAAATTTACAATTCAACACTACATTTACTGATGACGAACAAGCTGTAATTGCCTGGTTTAAAAATGCAGTTTCAGAATTGCCAAGGTCAATTAAAAAAAAATTGGATTTTGCAAATTATATGAATGTTCTAAAACAGAATCATAATATTCACCACATGCTTACCGAATATAATCTTGTGGAATATTGGGAAGTTTTAAGAAAAAGACTAAATGATTACGTTCATAATAACAGTACTTTTTTTTCAAGTTACAATTACATTTCAGCAAGGGATAAAAATTTAGGAAAACACTTAAAAAACATAAATATTCGGACATCATATATTTCATCATTATTTTTAGTCTTGTTACTTATGATTGAATCATCTTTGATTGCATCGACTGACTATATTGATCATCTTGAATGTGATATGCAACCGCCTGAAGGCAGCCAATATTTTGTAGCGAATTTCATACAAGACTTTATAAATAAAAAAGTTTCTAAGATTCATCCAGAACTTAAGGAATATCTAAAGGACAATAATATTCAAGGAATGAAAATAGAATAGAAGTGGAAGTTGTTTGGGCGATAACTAAAGGAATAACATTAATCAAGTCAGATGATTATTGATAAGCTTTTACAGTATAATTACATGTAAAAAAAATATCTGTCCGGAGGCTTTGCTCCTTCATCCATGTATTGTGTAATTTCTCCAACTTTCTGTGCAAAACGTATAGTTATCGGCAAACTATCATAATAATTGCAATTGTTGAAATTGAGTTTGGTTAATGCAAGTATTTCTTCACAAATTTTTTTCAAAGAAGACTCTTGTTCATAAACACTTATTTCAAACGGCCGGGGAATAGCCATGCTAGGAAAAGTTTCAAAGTAAGGAATATATCCAGTGGTATAAAGAATCCCGGTTGCATCATCAAGATGAAACAAAGTGCCCCTGATAACGGGATATTGTCCATTTTCCCTTAATAACTTAATATCGGTTGATTTTACTGATACCAAATCTATCTGAACATCATCACCTAAAATGTTCCGTATGCCATTTTTTAATCCTTCTACTTCTGCATAATCCTTATTAATAGCACTGTCCCAGTAAGAAGTTGTTTTATGTATTACAACTCTTCGAGGTGGAAGATTTTTATTAAAAGACTTATATTCTTCGATAACCTGGCTAATTAATTTATTGGCATAATCATAATTGAGATGTGGCGCTGGTGTTTCCATCTCCTCTTCATCCCATTCAAAATGCTCGCCTACGAAAATCAAACCCTTCCCTTCATAATTAAAAGCTTGGGCAACGCTTGATCTTACTGTATTTTTTTCAGCACTCAACACTTTATGAAAACTAATTCCAATAAAACATGTATGCTTATCTTTTAAAGTTAAAGTCCAGGGGATGCAACCACTTTTATAATAATTTGCTGTACTAAAATTCCAAGCCTGCATAGAAAGATCCTGCAATGATTTTCTTTTTTGTTCAATTGTATCCTCTAAAATTATTTGAACAGGCACAGCTTGAGGTTTTACGATTAGCTGAGCTTTCAGGTACCGTCTAAGATTGAACCATGTAGTCCCAAACATTTTAATTGAAGATAATTTTTTAAAAACATCTGATGGAATAATGAGAAAACAAACTGTTGGTTTTGTAATGCTTTTTGAAAGAATATAATCGTACGCTTCAATGTACAAATCACAAACCTTTATTGCTTTAGCAAAATTATTTGTCGCAGTATCTTTAAGAATCTCTCTTAACTTTGAAAGTTGTATTTCTTTGTTATTAGATTCATCGTTTAAAAAAGTACATTTTGAGATACTATCAGCGCTAAAACCTGGAAAGTCAGGGTTTCTCTTTTTACTTATTTTTGTATCAATTATAGTAGCTGCTTCCAATCTCTCCCTTCTCTCATCTGGGGTATTCAAAAATGAAAAATCAGTATAGAACAACTCGCCTTCATCGCTATAGTCCACCACTTCTCCATCTTCAATTGCAGATTCATCAATTATTTCTTCCTCTTTCCCAGTAGCCTCAATGTAATTCTCAAATTGTTTTATCCATCCATTAGCCACCTCAATATTGGGGGGTGTACCTATTAAAGAGTAATGAATTTCGGACTTGTGACTGTTATTGGTCAATGAAAAAAATCCGCCGAGTGATATTCCTATTTTGGGATCATCACAAATAAAATCGTTTCCAAACTCAAGAGTAGGTTCTTTTAATAATTCAATCTTCATTTGTAAATAACAGGTTAGTACTTTGAAAAGTTAATTTCTTAATTCTGCTACGTAGCTTTGGTTTTTCAATTTTGTTCTCCATTGGAATGCCAAAACTGACTTCTTCAGAGTAAAAGGATTGAGTTCTTATAGCAACGTTATTATAGTCAAAAATATCCCAAGTATTACTGTCTTTACTCAAATATGTCCACCAAAAATTTAGCCAGTCATAATACTTATCATTATAATCTCTTGCGGTTAGATAGTTCGTAAATTTTGAAATTTCTTTTGGGACAAGAGTTTTCCTACCATCCTCAGTAAATAAATATTTATGTGCAAGAGCAACATACAATTCGTTTTCTATAAAATGGAAATGAAGGTTAAAAGCTAAATGCCGGTAGAATTTATATTTGGTTCCATATTCATGCCAAGTGACAACCTTCTTTTCAGTCTTTTTCCTGAGTACTCTCGTAAAAGCCTCCACTTTGAGCGGCACCGTATCTTTTTCCGGGTTAAATGAAAAATAATATCTTTTGTATTTAGGATGATAGCGCAATCCTTTTGTTCGCAGTTTTTCTTTGATATATTCATTGACTAATTCAATATAATTATTTCGCAAAACCATATTCTCCAGAATTACATTATAGGAAATGGATGTTGAAATATTATCTTCCAAAACTTGTTCACTGAAAGTTGAAAACGATTTACCTAACGTGTTGAACGTAAAAACGAGACTTCCGTAAGAAATAAAATAAGGGCAATCCTCGAACTGTATTAAATCTGGATTCTCTTTGATAAATTTTACAATTGCTCTTTTATCCTTATACTTGCTTTTATACTTAAACATGAGTTTTGGCAGCTTTTGAAATTTCAGCATATTACTTATTAAAGTTTCAGTAACGCCATAGTTAACCCTGCTTCTAAATGTATCCGAAAAACGTTCTCTAAAATCATTTTTATCAAGCGCTAAATGATTAGAGCTTTTATTGAATATAATTGGAAAAGCTTTTTTCTTTTTTTGCGCAGTTCTTGCAATTCCTAAATCTATATCAAAAACCTTTTTACCGTATATTTTTTGATTGTTTGCATCTATTATTACAAGAACTACTTCAAGCCCATGACTTTTATATTTTGACCAATAATCAATGTCATCTTCGGATGCATAATAGTCAAATTGCGTTCGTGTTTCATTTCTTATATAACTATGTCCTGTTCCATCTGTTTTAATTTGAATTTTAATAACCTCCCCTGTAGGTTCTACTTTTTTTTCTTCGTTTATCTCTGTCATTTCCACTTCTGCATCTATGCCAAAATCACTTTTTAGTGTTTCCCGGAATATTATTACAGGCTTATGTTGAAGACAATATTGTTCGAAAAGGTTTACCCCCTTCATACCGGTTACATGAGTATCTCTTATTGTTTTTGACATAACTAATCCAATATTGTTTTCTCAACATCCCGTTGGTAAGATAATTAAAATCGCTGGGTTGACTATAAAATAAAAGTTTTTAATAATTTAATATTGGCTATTTCATCAGTCAGCGTTTCATCCTGAAGGGCTATTATTTTTATATAGGCGAAGATGACATGCAAAAAATCAACAGTAGCCACAGACCTGTTAATTTGGTAAAGTAATAAAATTTCATCAATTTTTTCTTTGCTGATCTTTCCATTCTCTATAGCAGTACATATTACCTGCAAATATTCCGGGAGATGTAATTCGGCATTTATTTGAGTAAAAGTTGAAACAAGGTTTTGGTAATTCATAATTAAAACCGGTTAATATTAGTTAATTGAAATTCGCAACACACAAATAAACAAAATGAAAATTTGCCATTAAATTTACTACTTAAAAAAACGATGGGAAAAATAATTATCATAGTAGCAGTTCTTTGCTAATTTATGTTTAGTCAATAGAGGGGTTATAAAAAAACAGGATTTAAGATTAAGATCAAATGGAGCCCATGTCAGAGTATTTGCCATTTTGCATTTACATTAAAAGTAAATTTTAGTTAATTACTTATCTTTATAATATGCCTAAAAATAACTGGACATTAAATACAGGTTTAATTTTATTCTTAGTTTTTATTTCATTTTTTTATTCCTGTGCTCCGAAAATTAATTTCACGGCTTCACCTGCAATTATTACAAAAGGCGATTCAGTATTATTAAATTGGAAGGTTAAAGGCAAACCAACTTTAATGTTTGATCAAAGAAAAATTTCCCGTCCGCTTAATGATAGCCTGGAAATTTTGGAATTCACTTTATCTGTTCAAAGAGGGAAAAAGGAGAAATATATAAAAAGGCAAGTTTCTATTCTTCCAAAAGAAAGCACTGACCAGGTAACCTTAATCACTAATGAAATAAAAGGTGATACTTTAATTGCCTCTGGGATAAAAGATTCAACATTGTGGGCAGGCTTTGAAGTTATTTCTGTGTCATCACTTTCCGGAAGGCCTTTAATAATTCTTCATGCGGGTAGAGAATCGGAGCTAAAGGATTCACAAATTCCTTCCAATCTGTGGGAAGGAACACGCTATGCGGGTAACTGGAAAATAATGGCCTTACTTACAGAAGCTGAAAAAAAAGATCATTCAATTATACCCAATCAACTCGAAATAAAAGTAATCATTCGTCCAATTAAAAAATAGCTATGGATAATGTAAATGAAAAAGTCAAAACAGTTGTATTGGTAATGATGGAAAATCGTTCTTTCGATCACATGTTGGGGCATTTAAAATTGGAAGATCCCCAATCTGAAGTCGATGGCTTTACGCCTCCTCTTGAAAAATATAATAATATTTATAGTGGCACTGATTATCCTATTTATAATTTGCCTCATGATATAGAATTAGAAAATGATGTGCCACATGAATATAATTACGTGGCAACTCAATTGAAACAAAATATTGTGAATGGAAATTATACTATGAAAGGATTTGTAGAGGCCTATGCCTCTGCTACCGGACCTGTTGTAAATCCTCAATGTATCCCTATGGGGTATTTCACCTCAGAACAAGTGCCCGTAACTCATTTTTTAGCCAAGAACTTTTGCGTGTGTGATAATTGGTTTAGCCCCTTACCAACAAGTACTCAGCCTAACAGAACCATGGCATTTAGCGGCAATTCAAGCATCTATCAAACTAAACTTCAACTTATTCCTTTGCCGGATAATATTTTTAAATGGATGAATAAAAATTCTATAAAATGGCGCGTTTACCATGATGGCCTTCCTTTCTTTACTTTCTATCGTGAGCTTTGGCCCTTTCTATTAAGTGATCAGTTTCGCCGATATGAGTATTTATACACGGATATGATGCAAGAAACTAATGAGAATAAACCCCAGGTGATCATTATAGAACCCTGCTATGAAGATGCACCACATTTGGGATCCAAACATCCCAATGATAATCATTCTCCCTTAGCGATTGGATGGGGTGAAGACTTTTTAAGAAGAACCTACCAGTCAATTATAGCAAATAAACAACAATGGGAAAATACGGTTATGATCATGTACTACGATGAACATGGAGGCTTTTATGATCATGTTGCTCCTCCTAAAATTCCTTATAATACAATTGGTAAACCCTCTCACTCATTTGAAAGTATGGGGCCAAGAATTCCGGGAATAGTTATATCACCATTTGTAAAACCAGGCTCTGTCAGCCATGAGCTTTTAGATCATAGCTCCGTACTTCAATTTTTAGCAGAAGTGTTTACTCCTGATAAAAAATATTCAACAGCAGTAGATAACCGAAAGAAAGCAGGTATAAAAAGTATAGGGGACATGCTGACTGATGAAAATGATATTACTATACAGCCTCCGGTTGCACCCAATAACCTGATTAATGTACAGACGGCTCTTGGAAAATCTCTAGCTGTATCTCCGCAAAGTGATATGCAAAAATCTTTTGAATTGGCAGCTTTACAACTAATAAAAAATAAGCCTGCTGAAGTAGCTAAAAAATTTCCTGAGCTTTTTCAATGGAAAGATTCTAAAACAAATAGAATGGCTTGATGAAGTCCAAAATTCGTATACTTCTAACTTAATTTTTTTTAATACTAACGGTCAAGATTCAAGAACGGCCGATGTGATAAAAATAGAGTAAGGGATATGCGATTACGCATAACTGATATGATGGTTTCATTTACAGTAAACAAAGAAATGAGATCATTTTTATTTTCATTTCATGAGCTACAGCACTTTGTATAAAGAACAAAAAGGAAATTATATTTCTTTCAATTTTTATGTCAGGATAACTGTAAAAAAAAATGACTTATTCCTTCTTTCAAATCTTTTAGAAACATAGAATTTTTTATAAAGCAGGATTATAGTAAACCAAATAAACTATTTTTTCATTTTTCATTTTCCCTTCATCTTGGGGTTTTATGTTTGTCCTGTAATCATTTATTAATCTTTAAAATTAAACATTATGAAAACGACATTCTTATTATCAATCGGATTTTTATTCTCAACTGTTTCATTTGCACAAACTACGGTAAAAAACAGTGAAGCTATTAAAACGAACAGCGCTGTTTCTGCCAACAAAAGCAGTACTCAGGCAAATACCCAGGTAAGCACTTCCTCTGAAACGCATATTCAATCCAATGCAGTGGCTAATGCTAAAAAGGAAAGTAGCCACAGTGTAAAAAATGAAAATCAGGCTATGCTTGCTCAAAAAGACAAACTAGCGGCAGAAGCAAGGGCTAAAGAGCAGGAGTCGGGAAAATCCGCATCAAAAGATGCAGCAGTTACAGCTTTTGAAAAAGCAAACGCAACCGCTAACGTTAACGCAAAGGACAATAAAATAAATAATCAGGCGTATGTAAATACGGGAGCGAGAGTGTCATCTGATGCAACGAGCGTCACCGGTCAAATTAAAAATGAAGGAGTGGCAAATATTAAAACTCAAGGCCATGCTGCAATTAAATACAGCAAACAAGTGAACTCAGGTGTAAATAAAACTACCATTAAATCGGGTAAAGCCATACACGAAAATTCTTCGTCGGCAGTTCATGCAAATGCTGCAAGTATAAATAGGATTCATGTAAAGCCGGCAACCATTAAAACGAGTTCTATGGCCGGGATAACCAATGGAATTAAACTGAAATAAATTACTCAAACAGGTTTTGCATTAATTTGCAAAACCTGTTTTAAAAATAAATAATGAAAGGAACGATGAATTTAAAAAGTATTATAGCCGGTCTTTTATTTATCAGTTTACCGGGATGGTTACTTGCCGATACGGGAGCGCCTGTTTGCCATTTTAAATTCACTAATTTTTTGGCCTTGGATACCATTCCTCCTCCATCCCATGAGAAAAATACTGTTGTTAAAAAAGATCAGCCAACTGATGAAGTAAAAACGATTAAGGTAGTTCCAAAAGCTCGAAAACAAGCTGTGCCTGTTCCGGTAACGATTGAAATAAAACCTGTTAAAATCATTAAGCCAAAAATTATAAAACCGGTCATTAAGCCGATAATCAAAGTGCTTCATTAAACAAAAAAAATTAACCTCATGAAATGCATATTTATTTTAACGATCCTTACAGTAAGCAGTTCTCTTTGCTTTGGACAAACGGATAGCGGTAAGAGCCCTGCAATAGACAGTGTGCCGCCCAAATCAACGCTGACACTTGGAACTGTTTATTCAAATAATGCCAGCTATTATGGCGAACGCGCTGAAGAAAAGACTCCGTATGTTGCAGTTGCCGCTACCTACCAGCTAAAATCAGGAATATATTTTACAGGGCAAACTTACAAACTTTTAAATGACAACAGTTCTGCATTGTCTGCATCTGCTATCGGTGCCGGCGTTACTCTTAAAGTGAGCCAAAAATTGTCAACTGATATAAGTTACAGCCATAGTTTTTATCCTTCTTATTCACCACTGCTACAGGCAGCCAATGCCGATAATGCAAGTATAGCCTTTTCGTATAATGGCTGGGTGAAACCAACCCTTACGGGTGATTATGCATTTGGAAAAACCGCTGATGCTTTTGTTACTGTAGCAGTATCAAAAGAAATTAACCTTTTTAGTATTAGCAATAAAGATATTGTTACCATTACACCATCAGCAAATGTGGTAGCCGGTACCCAGCATTTTTATCAAACTTATATCCAGGAAAAAAAATTACGTGATAGTTTATTAGGAATCCTGACAGATCCCATCTTCGGATCACCCGGTAACACTGGTGAAAGTAAAACAGTAGTGAGTACCTATTTTAATTTACTTTCGTATAGTCTTAAATTACCACTCGCATACAATAGGGCTCATTACCTCGTGGAGGCTGCTTACCAGCTATCAATGCTAAGCCCCCACGCTCAAAACGGAAAAGGTAATTTAAATTCATTTTTGACCTTTAGCTTTTATTACCAATTCTGAAACAATGAAAGTATTGATTATTGAAGATGAAAGGCCCTTTTTAAGGGAAATAAAGGCATTCCTTGAAAAGGCCTGCTACCTTACAGATGCTGCTTATACTGCTTTGCAGGCAAAGCAAATGATGGTTGAAAATGAATATGATTTCATTTTACTTGATCTCGGGTTACCTGATAGTGATGGCCTCGACCTTTTGAATGATACAAAAAAAATGTGCCCTAAAGCCTCTTACATTATTCTTACAGCAAGGGGTAAACTGGAAGACAGAATTAAGGGCCTGGATCTCGGGGCAGATGACTATCTGCCAAAGCCTTTCTCTTTACTGGAATTACAGTCGAGGATGCACGCCATATCGCGCAGAAAATCGGGAAATAATGACCCCGTGGTAGAATTGGGCGATTTCAATATCGACCTTAACAAACGTACCGTGAGGTTTGAAGAAGAAGAAATAGAAATGTCAAGAAAAGAATTTGATTTACTAAGCTACATGCTGTTACATAAAAACAGGCCTCTCACCCGCATGCAGCTTAGCGAACACATCTGGGGTAATTTCTCAGATGAAGATTCTGATTCCAATTACATTGATGTACATATTAAAAATATCAGGAAAAAGATGGGAGTATTTGCGCCAGTTGATTGGTTGCAAACCTTGCGGGGAATTGGTTATAAAATAAAAATATAAGCTGCTTTGAAACTGTTAAATAAACTCACCCTTTTTATAACTCTTTCCAAATTGCTGATCGTGATCTTCTTTGTAGCGCTGCTTCCCACTTTAGTAAACAGGGTGAGTTTCCAATACACCAATTATTTTCTCGGGCAACAAAAGAAAAAAGTACTCAATGTAATTGATAGAAACGGCATTGATTATTACCTGCAGGGCGATAGTGCTTACGCTAGTTACACGATGCTGAAGGAAGAATATATTTCACTAGTTCCGGCAATTAGGGATAATGTAAGAGATACCATCGAAATTTCAAGGCGTGTAATAGAAAAGGATACTTTGAATTACCGCATACTGATCCATGAACTTAAAAGCGACAATAAAAATTATATCCTGGAGATTGGAAAAACAACTTCTACTATCGGCGAATACAACAAACTTTTGCAGCGTTTCACTTTGTATATACTTATTGGGCTTATCTTGCTAAGCCTGGTAGTGGATCTACTTTACACGCGTATTCTTTTGAGGCCGCTTGCAAAAATTGTAAGTACCAAATTGGTAAACAGGAAATTCCCGTTCAAAGAGCCGCTTTCACCAATAAAAACATCTACCACTGACTTCAAATTTCTAGACAGTTCGCTCATTAGCCTGATGGTAAAAATGCATGAAGCCTTCGATAAGGAAAGGGAGTTTACTTCCAATGCCTCACACGAGCTAATGACACCAATCAGTGTCCTTCAATCTAATATTGAAAATATGATGATGGAGGAAGGGGTAAATGATGAAATGCAGGAAAAACTTTTAGGGCTGATGAAGACGGTAGGGCGTCTCAAAAAAATTGTCCATTCCCTTCTTTATATCTCAAGAATTGAAAATGATCAGTTTGCCCGTGCGGATAAAGTAGAAGTGCATGAACTTTCCGAACAGGTAATGGAAGAGCTTTTGGTTCGTTTGGAAAGTAAATCTATTCATTTCACCAATAATGTTACGCCTGGAATAACACTATTGCAGGTAAACCGCGATCTGCTTTTTCAGCTTCTCTACAACCTTATTAATAATGCAATTCGATACAATAACGAAAACGGTTCCATCTACCTTAGCGACTCTTACCATCATGGTAAAGAGTACGTTCTAACCATCAAAGATACCGGTATCGGTATCCGGCAGGAAGAACTTGCGGCAATATTTAACCGGTTCAAAAAGTCGGGCAATGAGGATGGTGAAGGTTTTGGCCTTGGGTTATCAATTGTAAAAAGTATCACCGATTTTCATGGCATTCAAATAAGTGTACAATCGGTTTATGGTGAAGGCACTACTTTTAATATAACCCTCCCCGAATCATCAATACAGAAAAATGAGGGTTTCAGATAAAGCTACAAATGATACTTTATATCTTTTATTAAAAGTCAAAACTTAAAACTATTTGGAGTTTTTACGGATTTGCCAAAGGAAATAGTATTCGTTTATACATAACTGTTATGGCGATACTTCCAGTAAACAAAGAAATAATGAAAATTTCAAATTTCATCTATCGGCTGATCAGGAATTAGGAATAATAACAATCTTGTTAGCATCTCATAATAGTTTATCTTTTTCATTGCTTTTATGATCACCCCTTTGTAGTAAAATAATAAATAAATGTGATTTTTATTTAAGATAGAGCTATATAATTTAATACATTTGAATATCTGATTAAATAACTGTAGAATTTTAATGTGGCCTCATTTTAGAAATTGATTTTAGGTTTTAATATTCTGGTGTACAGGATAAAGATGCGGCCAAATAAATAAATTGATTTATTTTTCTTTAAGGTAACAGAACTCTTCATAAAAAATACCAACGAAACGAATGGTCAAAACAGCAAAGCAAAAAAAACAAAAATCTATTGAAGAAACTCTCTGGGACAGTGCCAATAAATTAAGAGGCTCCGTTGAACCATCAGAATATAAGCAGGTGGTTTTAGGGCTAATATTTTTGAAGTTTGCCAGGAAAAATCAGTAACTAACGGTGGCCCTTATACGCAAAGGTACATTGGTAGCATGGTTTCAGATGTACACCGTAACTTAATAAAAGGAGGGATTTTTTTATACCCGGCTACTTTAGTAAAGCCAAATGGGAAGCTAAGGCTGTTATATGAATGCAACCCCCTGGCCTATATTATTGAGGTAGCAGGCGGAAAAGCAACGGATGGAAAACAAAGGATCCTCGAAAAAAAACCTGATGAATTGCATGAACGTTCCCCTTTATTTATTGGAAGTAAAAAAATGATGGAAGAATTGGAAGGTAGTATTGCTTAAAATTTCAACTATCAACCTCAGTGTTATCATATTCAGGAATTCCGATGGCATTGTTTTAGCATTACCTGCCGGTAATGAGAAAAGCAAATACTATTATTTTCTATTTTTTAAAATGGTAATAGGGAAGCATAAGCGAAAATAAAAGTTAAGCTTTAGGTAGGGCTCTCTTATTAGCCAGCGCAAGCATAGCTAACTCACAGAACATTTGCTACAAAGCTTGCGCTAAACTCACGAACTACAACCTCGCACAAAAGGGAGTCGTAGCTTCAGGCGAACACCCTTTCTGCAATGAAGATGAAAAATCAACAACCGGTTTTTAATATACAGTAATTATTTTTGAGGGCGAAGGAGTTTTATTGCCGACAGTATCCAAAAGATCAAATAGAAATGAGTAAACAAATCTTACCTATCAGTTTTTTTAACAGCAACTAAGTTTTTATTTCCTTTCAAAAGTTTCTTTTTACAAAAAAATCCTGATTGCAAATCTTTTTATCCCCCTTGCAAATCTTTTTTATAATATCAGGTATTTTTTTTGAGATGTTATTGTGGTTTTGTGGGAATTGGATTTTGCCTATGGAAAATAAAGTTTCTTTTAGAGAGCAACATAAGGGGTTCTAATTAAATTTGACTTTATGATAAAAGCTACAAATAAAGACAGAGATAGAGTGATAGACATTCTTACAGAATCGTTTAATGATAACCAGAGTGTGAATTACATTGTTAAACAGGACAAGAAAAGAAACCCGCGAATAAGAAAACTTATGTCCTACTCATTTGATGTTTGTTACTTATACGGAGAAGTTTTTTTAACTGAGGATAAAAGCGGGTGCGCATTGATTTTATTTCCTGATATGAAAAAGAATAATATTAAATCAATTTTGCTCGATATAAAATTGATTGTCTCATGCATCGGTATCGCCAATATAAAGAAAGCAATGAAGCGCGAGTCGAAAATAAAAGAACTGCAACCAAAGAAATTGATGTATTATTTATGGTTCATCGGCGTAGATTCTGATAAGCAAAAAAAGGGGATAGGAAGCTCCTTAATTAAGGAGGTAATTGAGGAAGCCCATTCCCGGCAAAGGCCTGTTTACCTCGAAACCTCAACCTTAAAAAACATTCCCTGGTACGAGAAATTTGGTTTTAAAATTTATAATGAACTCAATCTTGGCTACCGTTTGTATTTTATGAAGAAAGAATAAATAGAACCTGTAATATGCTTATACCGGGAACGCAAATGCATATTATCACATTTATTTTTGTGAGCATAGAAATAGTAATTTTTTTCTACTTGATAATTTATAAGCTGGCAAGGCCAGATGATACAACAGCTTCTCTAAACATCATTTTAATTGCCTTATTGATAATATATAATGTTACTGGCGGCTTATTACCCGATCCCAATTTACCCGGCTCTGTTTTTATCCAGGAAACAATTGCATACGGCACAGGATTCATAACGCCTTGTTTTTTCCCTTATTATGTTTATCAGGCTTTCGGGTTAGAGAAGATGAAATTTCATGCTTACTGGGGAGTTTTTTTATGTTTACTACTACCCTATTTTCTTTTTGTATTAGTATATGCTGTAACAAACAACCTGGAGATTGCAAAAAATTTATTGGTGCTTCCGGTACTATATGCGTTATGGATTATTTATTCTCTTTTAAAAGCTATTAAATATAAATACAGAAATATTTTTAGCAGCAAAGAATCTAAAGAAGAAGTTACCGTTCTCTTTTTTAGTATCACACCATGGATTGGCTTACCTATTGTCAGTTATTTTAACCTGAGCCAGTCTATAGAAGCATCTATAACAAACCCGGGATTTTTGCTATTATTGGCGCTTCAGGTTAACAGGCAAATAAAGCAATTGAGAACAGAGCATCAAAAATTAATTGATTCTGAATTACGATTATTAAACTGGAATACGAACTTGCAAAAAGAGGTAAATAAAAGAACAAGAGAACTGGAAATAATCAATGAGCAAAAAACAAACACCTTTGTAAATCTTGCACATGAAACAAAAACACCTCTTACTCTTATCAATAATTATTTAGAAGAATATGTCAATAAAAATAATCCATCCGAAGAATTGAATATAGTAAAAAGAAATCTTGATAAATTATCTTCGGATATTGTTAACCTATTCGATTTAGAAAAATTCAATAAGGGGTTTGCTTTTTATAATCATAATTTGGTTTGCAACTTTAGCGAGATACTAAAAGACAGCGTCATATTATTTAAACATTATGGAAGCAGCATTGAAATAAAGTCAACAATTGCAGATAATATTTTTATACATGCAGACCCACTTTCCATTAACCGGATTATAAATAACCTTATAGAGAATAGTATCAAATTTTCAAATAGCCATAGTATTATTGAGGTAACACTCAAAGGGGATGGCGATACTTTTCAATTTTCAGTAAAGGATTATGGGAGTGGCATTCCTGTTGATGTTCAGACAAAAATATTTGAACCTTATTACCAGATCACCAACCCGAAAAATAACACCCAGGGGATGGGGCTTGGGCTTCCTATTGTTAAAAAAGTAATTGATGATTTAAACGGAAACATCAAAGTAATCAGCAATCCCAAAATTTCTCCTGGAACAGAAATGTTGATTTCGTTAATCCAATACGACGTAGTTACCAGTGAACCTTTTATTTCAAAGGTTGTTTCCAAAACAGTTGCAATCAAGAAAGAGGAATTAAAAATTGAAGAAGCGTTTTTTGATGAGGAAAAGAAAACTATTCTTGTTGTGGAGGACAATATAACTATGCTTAATTATCTTTTTAAAAAGCTTAGTGAAAAATATAATACATACGCTGCCCTAAATGGAAACGATGCACTTAAAAAATTGAAGGAACTAAAATCATTGCCGGATTTAATTATTACGGATATAATGATGGATAAGCTGGATGGTTATGATTTCGCAAAAATCATTTCAAAAAGCTCCACCTATTCACACATCCCATTTATTTTTCTTTCTTCAAAGTCTGCCTTCAATGATAAATTACAGGGGTTAAAATTAGGTGCAATTGATTATGTCCCTAAACCTTTTTCAATTTCTGAATTACTTCAAAAAATTGATTCTATAATATCGTATGCAGGAAAACAAAAAAGAGCAATGTGGAATAAGGCATTCAGTATCATAAATTCAAATAATAATCATCCTGGAAGAAGTAAGTCCGCCGGGACATTTGAACAAAATTGCGAATTGTATCATCTTACAATTAGAGAAAAAGATATTGCTAAATTAATATGCCAGGGACAAAAATATAAAGACATTGGCGAATCCCTTTTTATTGCAGAAAGAACAGTAACCAAACACGCCCAAAATATCTTTGAGAAGACACAGGTATCCAATAAAATTGAGCTTATAAATAAGCTTGAATAATGGTAATTCCATATTGTTTAAATTTCGCAGTCACCAATCTTAAAATCCATCATTTCCACACCTTGAGCATAAATACTAATTTTTACGTATAAAAATAGTATCCTTTACTTATACCATTTCCGGATACAGGCTTAAACTTTGTTTAATATACCTAACGAAATGCAAGCCTATGAAAACGAATAGCATCACTACAAAACAACTGCCTCTGCTTTTTAGCCAATGGAGAGTAAATAAGAGTGTAGGGTTAAAAACCAGTTCACCTTCCATGATCCTGGACAAATGGAATACTATGTTTAATGACAAGCTGAACCCATTAAATACCAATGATGATTTATTGACCACCGAAGCTGCACAATTGGTGATAAATGAATCTGAAGAAGATCAGCAAACTATCAGGTCAATGCTGATAGAAGATTTGATTGAGAAACCCAATGTCATGGATAAGGAACAATATGTAAAAGTAAACCAAACCTTACTCATCCGGATCTTAGATAACCTTTTTGCATATAGTCAAATCAAACCATTAAATGAAAATGTATTACTGTTGTATAATACCATCAGTCAACATCTGCAAAGCACACTTGATTTCGTAGAAGATTTTTTTAATAACTACTTTGACCACAATGAAAAAGTACCTGAATCTTATATCAGCATCGCCAAAGAAAATATAAAGAAACAAGTAAAGCAACTGAAACACACTGTTTCAAAGCAGGAAAGTAATGATCCCTTTTTAACCAATATTGTATTAGATAGCATTCAACACTTTTTAGGAGCCGAATCAATAGTGATTACGTACAGCCAGTTATCATACCATGAAACGTTATTAAATGAATTACTTTCTCAAAAGGTGATGCAATCAACACAAAGCATTAAGGAAGCCTTATATTACGTAAATTATAATGAAGAAAATTTTATTACTTATCAGTTTGAATGGCTGAAAGAATTAACTAATGAACTACAGGCCAATAGGGAAAAGGTAGTTTCTTTACGTTTTGAGCAAAAAAATATAAATCAGCTTCCTTTAAAACCAGGATGTTGTTATAATCCTAACATGCCTTCGTTAAGGAATCAAATAAATGGCTGGATAGATGAGGAAGTAAAATTTTTGGAGAATATTCAGTTACCTGAAAAAGGTACGAACAAGTTGAATGAAAATGAAGATAAAATACATACGTCATTATCTGTTGCCAAGCTGGCCGTTCTATTACGTTTATTAGTAGTTGATAAAATAATTATAAACCGGACTGTAGCACCTATGCTTAGGGTTGCGGCTAAAATATTTACTACTCTACAAACTGATGATATTTCATTTGGCAGCCTTGAAACAAAATATCATGCGCCTGATAAGGCTACTATTAATGCGGTGAGGGATTTGCTATTTAAATGGATAAATATTCTGGGGAAATTGTAGCTACAATTATTCAAAATAGCCCTATTCAGAAATCAACTCTTTGTATTGCCCTACAGGAAGAGATTTTGCCAAGGGTTGAAAAGTAAATCTTTAGAAGAAGATTGAAACGGGAAATGCCGGCCCGTTTAATAACAGAAAAGCTATATTACAAATGATGCGCCAGTAAACAAAATTACCGGAAGGTTTGGGATGGTCATTAAAATTTAAATTCTATCACTGTCACTGTGCTGATCCATCATAGTTTCTTCCACCGCATTTTCTGCATCCGGGTTAAGCGCTTTTTTATCCTTTCGATTTTTCCATATCAGAAATATGACCGACGCTAACCCGGCTAAAACAACAAGAACAATGGTTATGATGTTTACGGTATTCATTTAATAAAGATATTTAAAAAATTACGTTTGATAAGTTATGTTTAAGTTATCATAATTGGGCCTACCAAGTAATTATTTGGTGGTATGCTTCAGTATTTAAAAGGGAATCCAGTTGAGTAATTGCGTCCAAATTTATTTTAACCAGCCATATTGCTGCTTAATCAAAAACAATGATTAGGCAAAGCGGCAATATTAAGTTAAAAAAGTTGGGTTTAAATATTAAAAACTCCTGGAATCAAAAGGATTAAGTTTTCGGGAGCTTTCGTATGCCTGTGATATTGATAATAGCAAGATTTCCAAAATTGAAAAGGGACAGATTAATCTCTCGTTCACTATCCTTCTTTAATTAGCCAGGGCCTTAGAGGTTAATCCATCAGAATTGCCACAATCCGAATTCGATTAATTTTTCATTGCTACTCCTTTCATTTTCAACTTACTTATTGGGGTTGTCCTACCGCGTTTATCCTTTCATCTTTGGCGTTTGGAAGTGTTTTTGCAGCATATTTAACTAAAGATTCTAAATAAAGAAACTGATTTGTGAACAAGAAAAAATAAGTGTTATGTTTAATTCAATTACCTGGGACCAGTATTTTTATACCATCATTTCGTTCCTCAGCATTTATTACGCTATAATAAGTTTCAAGTTTTACAAATGGGAAATCCTGGCTGCAATTGGTATTAGGAAAGTAGATCAAGCTGCTCTTGATACCGTATCATTATCCGGTTTGAAAAAATATGTTTCGCCAGAAAATGATGAGGACTACCAACCTAAGCCATCAATGGAAATTGATATTTCGCCAGTGGTACAATCATTCAATGATGAAGTAGCTGCTTTTTTACAGGAAGCTAATAAAGTTGGAATAACAAAGGAACAAATTATTAATTCCCTGCAATCAATCTGTTCAAGATATCCTGCTATAAAGAATGCTGATTGCAGGAATGAGTTGACTCTAATGGTCGCAAACGAAATCAATTTAAAATACCCAAACATATTTCAACAAAATGACTTAGTTAGGATATGGAATTGATTTTAAAAAATTAATGCTTCATTGTTCTAAGTGCAGGAGAAACAAGTGCGATCGAATGGAACAATGGAGCATTCTTTTAAATTATTTTATCATTTAAAAATAAAGTGCGTTATGAAAAATGTGAGAGAAAGGATCCCAAACACAAAGCAATTGATGGCTTTAGCTACAACAATTTTTTTATTGCTAATTACTTGTAGTGCATTTGCACAAGATGGTAATGCTGGTATTAATGCGGCTAATACTCAAGTGCGAAGTTACTTTGCCACCGGCACAAATTTAATGTATGCTGTAGGCGCAATTGTGGGCTTGATTGGTGCAGTAAAAGTGTATCAAAAATGGAATAGCGGCGATCAGGATACAGGTAAGGTGGCTGCTGCCTGGTTTGGCAGTTGTGTATTCCTGGTAATTGTAGCAACCGTTATCAAATCGTTCTTTGGAGTATAACGCCCCTCCCCAAACACTTCCGAAATAAGATCTTAAAACTGTAATAATGAAAAAAATACTTACCAATAAACTTTATAAATATATCAGAGAAAATAACCCTGATTTATTGTTTCAATTAGAAACAGATAGAAAGGTCACTGAATACCTAATGGATAAAATAAGCACCATAAGTGCATTACTCAAACAGATGGATAATGGTAAGCCTGCATACATTATTGAGGATACGTGCATGGATGTATTGACTAAAGATCTCCGACCATCTAAGTTTAATTATATAATTAATCTCCTGCAAGAAGAATTTAAATCTACCTATAATCAACTACAAGAATCCGGAACATTAAAGTTTGAAGTAATAAATATGATTAACCTATGTCAATCAGTATTTGAAGATTTGAATTTTTCGGAAGAGACCGAGGACAACCAATTCATTCGGTATGCAATAATTGGTACTCTAAAAGAATATTTTGAAGCCGTTGTAGGAGAGAAAGAAAATGTGAGATGGGGTACAACAGTCAACAAAAACTGAGATATAATATTGCAGCCATTCAAATTGCGTTAGAATGGAAGCAAGGCCAATCTCTTTTACCGGAGCAAGTAGAAGTATTGAAACGTTATGCAGGTTTTGGCGGATTAAAAGCAATACTGTATCCTAATGGGCCAAAAGAAGAATGGATAAAATTACAAGCATCAAACGAAGATTTAAGGCTATACCCGGACATTATTGAACTGCACCAATTATTACAAGAACATCTCAATGAAGCAGAATATAAGCAGACGATTGATTCTATAAAGAACAGTATTCTCACTGCATTTTATACTCCTGAAATTGTTCCTCAAACAGTTTTTAATGTTTTAAAAGAACAAGGCATTGAGCCAAAGCGGATGTATGAACCCAGCAGTGGTGCCGGTGTTTTTGTAACAGAAGCAACTATTGCTTTTCCTGCTTTGAAAAATATTACTGCTGTTGAAAAAGATATGCTTACAGGACGGGTATTGACCGCTCTTAGCAGTTCAATACCATTGCCGGTTTCTGTACAAGTCAAAGGTTTTGAGGATACACCCGACGAAGAAAATGGAACATACGATTTGATTATTAGCAATATTCCTTTTGGAAACTTTCGGGTTTTTGATGAATCATTTAATGAAGAATCACTAACCGGTAAAATTCATAATTACTTTTTTGCAAAGGGATTAGATAAAATAAAAGACGGCGGCTTGCTGGCATTTATAACAACCGATGCGTTTTTAAATAGCCCGTCAAATAGGGAAGCAAGGAAGCATGTTTTTAATCATGCGGATTTTATCAGCCTGAATGTGTTGCCCGACAATTTAATGAAAGATACCGGTAATACTGAAGCGCCCAGTCATTTATTGATTGTTCAAAAGAATAACAACAAACAATCTCTTTCAGATAGCGAAGAATTATTAATCAATACAATTGAGGTGGAGAATGGATATGGTAAATATCCCATCAATCAATACATTCAATTGCATCCCGAAATTATCCTTGGTGATGAAATAAAAGCTGGTAAAAACCAATATGGAAAAGCCCATCAAACTGTTTGGCAGAATGGTGATATAAACGGCATTAAAGTTAAGTTAGCTGCAACCATAACCGATGGTTTTAACCAACACTTAAACAAAAAAACTTTTGTATTAAAGGCCACTCAGGAAAGTTATGGACCCGGTAAGCAATTAACTTATCTGCCCATTCGGGAAAACAACAAAGATAATAGTGCTGTTCAATTGGGCTTATTTGATATTACCCCGGCAACCAACCTAAGCCGTGCACAAGCATACATCAACAGATTGGATGCAACTGTTGTTGACAGGAAATCAGCCAGGATAGCCAACATTATCAAAACTTCTGACAGGCCGGAGCATGAGATATTTGTTTTAGTTACTGCCAAATCATTGGCCTTTAAACAATATGTTTATAAACTCTACTCCAATGTAGAAGAAATACAATTTCCTGCAAACTGGATGAATGCTTCGGCTATTCACAACGAACTAAATGGCTTACCCAATAAATTACAAGAGTACAATCATCAATTTCATATTGAAGGTGAATCATTCTTTCATATCCAATTTAATAAAAATGATGGAGAGTTAGAAGAGTTGACAAATCTTAGCACCTATCATAAAGAGGGAACATTGTTGGTTCACAATGGCCGGGTTGGTTTTGTCTCTTTTATCACTGGTGAAAATGATAAACCGGTTTTCCTTCCAAGCCTTTATGAGAAGAAAGATGTTGGCTTTTATCAGCAATACACCGCAGTAAGAGATGAATATTTATTGCTTGCTGATAAAGAAGCGAAAGAAAATATAGAATATTCTGATGTAAGAAAACAACTCAATGAATCCTACAATGCTTTAGTTAAAGGTTATGGTATTTTAAACACACCCATTAACCGGCAACGAATAATAAAAGATGGAGCATTTGGTTCTCTTATGTTAGGATCGTTAGAAAGAAAGGACGGTGAGCATTATCTAAAAGCTGATATTCTTACACAGTCACTTATTGAAAAGCAGGAATCATTTCATACAGATAATCCCGTGGAAGCTTTAGCAAGAAGCCTGAATGATAAAGGCTTTGTAGATATGGAATTTATTGCCGCTGCTACCGGATTTACCGAACCAGATGCAATACAGGCATTAGGTAATCATATTTATGTTAACCCCGCAAATGAAAGATGGGAAACTGCTGACCAATTGTTAAGTGGTAATGTAATTATCAAATTGATCTGTGCAAAAGATGAAGTAGAAAAACATCCGGAAAATGCCCAATATCAAAGAAGCCTTGAAGCATTGGAAAAAATACAACCTGAAAAAATCCCTTATGAACTATTGGATTTTAATTTAGGAGAAAGATGGATACCAAAGGACTACTACAATCGTTTTGCTACTTTACTATTTGAATTGAATACAGAAGTAAATTATTTTCCATCTCTGGATACTTTCAAAGTAAAAATTGAAAGCAGTAATACCAAGACCAACCAGGAATATGCAGTTACTACTAAGGGTGGCACTACATCTTATGGCCATACAATTATGGAATATGCTTTAGAAAATACTACACCATTCTTTACTTTTGAAATTGATTTAGGGGATAAGAAAATAAGAGTCCCTGATAACGATGCCATTCAATTGGCACATCAAAAAATTGAATCCATCCGAAATTATTTTACTGAATGGTTAAAAGAATTACCATTGAACGATAAAAAGCATTTGGAAAAACTCTACAATGACACTTTTAATTGTTATGTTTTGAGGGAATACGATGGAAGCCATTTGCAATTTCCGGGGTTAGATTTAAAAAGATTAGGCATTGAAGATTTATACAGTTCACAAAAGAATTCAGCATGGCGGATCATACAAAACAGGGGAGCATTAATTGACCACGAGGTAGGCCTGGGAAAGACTTTGACAATGGTAGTTGCGGCTCATGAAATGAAACGTCTGGGCATAGTTAATAAACCAATGATCCTGGCATTAAAAGCCAACGTAAATCAAATAGCAGAAACTTATCGCAAGGCTTATCCGAATGCTAAAATTCTTGCTCCCGGCGGAAATGATTTTACACCAGCCAAACGATTAAGATTATTCCACGAAATAAAAAATAATAATTGGGAATGTATCATCTTAACACACGACCAGTTTGGTAAAATTCCTCAATCACCGGAAATTCAAAAAGAGATTTTTCAGACTGAATTAGACAACATTGAAAAAGACCTTTATACGCTGAAAGATATGGGTGGAGAAATGTCCCGGCGTATGTTGAAGGGGTTGGAGATTAGGAAAAATAATTTAGGGATAAAACTACAATGCATTCTAAAAGACATAGAGGAAAAGAAAGATGCAGGTATCAACTTTAAAGATTTAAGCATTGACCATTTATTTGTTGATGAATCACACAAATTTAAGAACCTTACTTTCACTACAAGGCATGATAGAGTTGCAGGTCTGGGAAATATGGGGGGAAGCCAAAAGGCATTGAACATGCTTTTTGCCGTAAGAACATTGCAGGAAAAATTCGATAGCGATTTGTGTGTTACATTTTTATCCGGTACCCCGATTTCTAATAGCCTTACTGAAATGTATTTGCTGTTTAAATACCTTCGGCCTAATGAAATGAGAAGGCAGCAGATTGAAAACTTTGATGCCTGGGCAGCAGTCTTTGCAAGGAAGACCGTTGACTTTGAATTTTCTGTTACAAATGAAATTATTGCAAAGGAACGGTTCCGCCATTTTATTAAAGTACCTGAGCTGGCTTTGTTCTATAATGAAATCACCGATTATAAAACTGCCCGGCATATTAATTTAGATAAACCTGAATTGCACGAGCAATTGATAAATATCCCACCTACACCAGACCAACAGGAGTTTACTAAGAAGCTAATGGCATTTGCTAAAACCGGCGATGCTGAATTAATTGGCCGGCTTCCCCTCACTAAAGAAGAAGATAAAGGCAGAATGTTGATTGCTACCAACTATGCCAAAAAGATGGCGGCAGATATGCGGCTCATCAATCCATTTATTTATGAAGATCACCCCAATTATAAAGTAAATGTTTGTGCGAGAAAAGTTTCGGAGCTATACCATTTAAGTAATGAGCAAAAAGGAACACAGATTATCTTCAGTGATATTGGTACACCAAAACCGGATGTGTTTAATATTTATGATGCGTTGAAAAATAAATTGATAACTGATTTTTCAATACCTGCCAATCAGATCACTTTTATACATGACTGGACGGATAGGCAAAAACCAGAATTATTCCGAAAAATGAATAGTGGCGAAATAAGGATATTGTTAGGCAGTACTGAAAAAGCCGGAACCGGCCTTAATGTTCAAAAGAAAGTGATTGCAATGCACCATTTGGACATTCCATGGAAACCTTCGGAACTGGAGCAACGAAATGGACGGGGAGCTAGACAGGGGAATGTTTTAGCAAAAGAAGCATATGGTAACAAAGTGGACAATTACATTTATGCTGTGGAACAATCATTGGATAACTACAAGTTTAACCTGCTAAAAAATAAGCAAACATTTATCAGCCAAATGAAAAATTGTGAACTGAATGTAAGAACCATTGACGAGGGCTCTATTGATGAAAAAAGTGGAATGAATTTTTCAGAGTACATCGCCATTCTTTCCGGCGACACTACGTTATTAGAAAAATCAAAAATGGAAAAGAAGATTGCTGTATTGGAAAGCCTGAAAGTGGCCCATCATAAAGAAGTGATTCGTTCTAAATTCCAATTAGAAAGTATGCAAAAGGATAAAGAAAGTACACTAACTACAATTGATAAATTAACACTTGATGCAACCTCTTACAGGAACCAATTGCAATTTGATAAAGAAGGTACAAAAGTTAATCCCGTTCTTTTAAATGATGTAAGTTCAGCAGATCCTGAAATAATCGGAAAGTATTTGATTCAACTTTCTGCAACATGGAATCCGGGGTATGAAGAAAACGATATTATGAAAATCGGTAGCCTGTATGGCTTCGAATTAATTATTAGAAGGCAGCAGGAAGCCTTCGATGATAAAGGAATGATTGAGTACCACTATAAAAATATTTTATTTGCAGAGAGTAAAGAAAGCGGTATTAAATATTTATGGAACCAAGGGCATATTAATATAGATAATCCAAAGATTGCTGCCAGGTATTTCATTAATGCTATTGACAGAGTAGAGGCTTTAAAAGAAAAGTATGAAAAGAAGCTGCATGAGTTGGAGCAAAATATTCCTATGCTTCAACAATTGATTGTAAAGCCATTTGAAAAGGAAAATGAACTGGCACAGTTTAAAAAAGATGTTTCAAAATTGGAAAGGGAAATTTCTATTAAAATTCAGGAAAACCAGATGAAGCAGCATAATGTGGTAGATGAAAATACTGTGGACATAAAAGAAACACTAGAAGTAAAGATGGAGGTTAAAGAAACCAAATCCTTATTACCGAAAAAACAAGTGGTTAAAAGGAAAGTAAAGGGAGTAAGGATTTAGATGGTTATTTTGGGATAACTGAGCTACTATTGTTTACAATCTTGAGGATAAGGTTATAAGGTTTTTCTTATTCAATCGCTACCATGTGCCATGAACATTATTTTGTATAATTTCAGAAATTGCCTTTGTATTATTGATTCGGGACAGATACACAATCAATATTTTTTTGTCAGTTATAGACTATTTTGTTTTTACAGATGGTTTCTATGCATTGGTGTAGGATGATAAAAGGCAGAAAGCCATCGTTGACATAACTAGTAGTCTTTGTTACCGTTGCCATTTCAATTTTTGAAAACTGCATTCTGTGAGCTGTTTCAGTGGAATTAAATAAGGATCCTTTTTCTATTATTGCTAACTTTTATTTGAAGTTTTACTTTTTGGTCATAGCCGAATTTCTATGCACTAAAGTTTTCACTGCCTCCTTTGAATTTACCTTTCTCGGCTTTCATTTTTTGTTGGTCAAGATATTGTTTTAATTTAATTTCTGTACCTGGATGAATGAAGCCGATAAATGCCTAAACGAAAAAAGGGCGGTTTAAGGAGCCGAAGCCGCTCGTTAAATTTGTTTTTTACAGATAAATCTTTTTGCGGCGAACGGTAAATAGCCAGGCATGGAGCGGCGACAGAGGGAGCGAGTAACTTTGCGGATTTTGTTTTTTTTGAATCTGTCTGAAATCTTTCTTATGTGTGTTCAAAGACTTTGCGCGGGAAATATTTTGCGATTAATAAAAGAAGTTTTGTTCCGCAGATGTAGCGCTGGCTGTTTTGTTTGACCGGTTGGCAAATTAGATTAGCCCGGAAGTTTATTTGTGCGAAAGATTAAGCAGGCGAGGAAAACCAGCAATTAAAAAGATTTGCACAAAATTAAAATCGCTGCTTTCCTGGGCTGCTTTGCTGCTGAATTTCTGAGAATGATTTTAAAAGCTATGCATTTTGAAAGAGCGCAGCTTCTGGAAACGAAGTGCTTCGAGGTACGAGAGCGCGAAGCTGGAAGAGCAAGAGAGAGAAAAGCGCAGTGCTTTATTGATGAATTTTTTTATTTTTTTCTGTAAGATTTTTGAAGCGTTTGAATGTTACGCTAAGCATCGCGAAATGAATGAAGCAAAGCGGAATGAATGAGCGTTTAGCGAAGCGGAACGATGGTCGGGAATAGATTTTATTTTAACCGGGATAATGTTCAAAGTAGAAAGTGAGTGGATCCATGGAGCGAAGCGAAGTAAATCCACGAAACGGAATTTAAAGAAATGTTTCGTGCGGACACGAACCAAGGATTAAGAAAGTAACTGTTGACGCATATTCCTTGGAAATGATTTTGCAATTAAATCTATTTCTACATGTGTAAAAGTAATGTCGGAATGAAACTTGAAGAGTAAATAAATAATGCAGGATAAAGTTTTATTTAGGGCTTCTAAATGAGATACGATATTAAAGTCTGGTTTTATTTCTAGGATATTTTTTGCAAGGCCCATAAAATCTTCACCTTTGGTATGTACAGTTTTACATAATTCTTGATAATGAAGAAAAATGCTATTGTTAGACAACTTAATATTCGGGTCGCTTAAAGACTTTATAATTGGATGGGCTTCAAAATAGTTTTTTAATTCAATCATAGGCGTATAATCATTTCGGCCTAAGTTTAAAAACTCATATTCAACAGGATGTTCAAAATAATAAACATGGTTATAAAAATTTTCAATAAATCTTCGAAGAAGAATTTGTGAAGAATAGTAGAAGCCAATAAAAGTAAGGCTTGCGTTGGATAATAAGTCGGAGAGAATTTCATTAATAAAAAGAAACTTATTTTCTTCTTTAAATTTTTCTTCAAGTTTATTCTCAAGAAGTGCCATAACATAAGTTAGGCGATGATATTTCTTGAAATGAGGCTTAACCTCAGGTGTCACTGAGAATTTGAACTTATTAGTTTTTAAAATAGCTTTTTGAAAGTTTGCAAAATCACTATCTAAATTGTCAGAGTGAAAAATATTACCCATTACAGTTTTATTTGCTTAATAGCATTTTCCCAATCTTTAAAAAAGTTGGATTTCCCCTTTTTCATATCACTATTTTTGATAGATTTAATCGTGTAATTTAATTCTGCGATTTTTTTATTGTCAAACCTGGCAATTGCAGAAACAACTCTTCCAATAATATCTTCTCTCTTCTTTTTTTCTGGGCTTGGAATATTAATATTTAATTTATTTGCGAAATCAGCTATATCTTGATTTTTCTCAAAAAGTTGCTGATTAAGCAATAAAAAAGGTATAGTTCCAATGAGGTTTTCTAAATCTGTTGAAAAGTCGTCCGAATTAGAAAATGGTAAACTTGGTTGTTTCTCGTTGTTTCCTTCAAGAACCTTTTTTATATTTTCTAATACATCAATGAGTTCTTTCTTAGAAAGATTATTATAATTGGTCATATTTTGGATATCAATTCGTTTGTAATTGCTTTAAATTCATTTGCCCATCGTTCGAAGGTAGCATAGTAATAGAAATTATCAATTGATTTTACACTTTGAGCTACTTTAGTTGAATGGCTAGAATAGTCAGTAAAGCATTCCCATCCACTGTCTTCAATATTTTCGATGATTTCATTACTTACCCGTGCTTTATTGTCAACCATAGTAAATACTATGCCCAATAGAGTGAGTGAGTGACCATGAAGTTCATCATATTCTTGAAGACCTCTTTCAAGAAGTGGTAGTCCTAATGAAGAAAGGTAGTCTGGCTTAATTGGAATTAAATAAAATTCAGACGCTAAATAGGCACTTAGTGTCAATAAAGAAAGGGTAGGCGGACAATCTATAATTATATAATCATATTGCTTACACTTGTCCTCCAGAAATTTTTTTAAAAGGTTTTCAACTCCTCTTTTATTTGTTTCAAAATTTATAAGTTTTAGTGAAGAAGGAATTAAATCAAGTTGTCCATTTGCGAATTTTTTTATGTTTATAATATAATCTGTTAAGTTAACAGGACTTGCTTTTAAGCTTCGTCTTTTTGAAGATAATGAAATTCCATCTTCTTTGGAAGGCATTAAAATATCATAGACAGTTTTCTTATTTTCAAAGTGATCTAAAATGACAGATTGTTCAACTAAATATTGTGTAGCGTTAAATTGTGGGTCTATATCTACCAGTAATACTTTCTTATTATGAAATCTACCCAATATATAGGAAAGGTGGACTGATAAAGTTGTTTTACCCACACCGCCTTTCATGTTAATGACTGTTATTATTTTGCTCATAAGCTTAAAAGTTTAAGGTCGATAATGGTAAAGCACAACACAATATTACTCGAAACCATTTATATTTCCTTTAATAATAATTCAATGCCTTTCTATTGCTTTTTGCACTTTAGTGGCAAATATTTTACGAATTGGAACTTTTTTTGAATTTTGTTTCTGAAAATAACAATAACTGTTCCGGCAAATGCTTGCGCAAAATTTGAATTGCTGTATCAATAAAGCTACAAATCTTTTTATCACTTTTGATATTACTGAAATCAAATCCCTGAACTTTTTGGGCGGTCGCAATTTTAAAAATATTTCCCTGAATATAGCAATGAAAAAGCGTGGCATTTTTTTGCCTCGCCATTTTCACCACTTCTTTTTTGAAGATATCAAGTGTGGCTACGGTGTGCATGAAAAATAATTTAATCATGGTACAAAAGATTATGTTCTTCAACGGCATCCTTTAAAATATAATAGAAAGCCAACGTTTCATTTTTGTTGGTTGCAAAAATAAAATCGTGTTCGTGCGCCGTGTATTCTGATGTAAGCAATTTTACACGCGCAAGTTTGCTTCTATAATTTTTGTAAATCACATTGAAAAATCCTTCGGTTCAAAATTTTCTACATAGAAAATATTTGGGTTCTCATTTTGAAAATAAAACCTACAGTCACCCAAAACTCCCTGGTTAGTTAGGTACTTGATTGAATCAGCACAATTAAATTTTACAACTTTCAGTTGTGCTATCTATTTTCCAGTAAACGAACCTGCCTACCGGCAGGCAGGCAAATAGTGAAGATTTTTATTTTTTTCTGTAAAATTTGAAGCGTTGGAAAGTGACGCGAAGCATCGCGAAATGAATGGAGCAAAGCGGAATGAATGAGCGTTTAGCGAAGCGGAACGAAGGGGGGAAATGGATTTTATTTTTATCCAGGACAAGTTTTAAATCAGTGAGTGGATCCAGTGAGCAAAGTGAAGTAAATCCACGAATAGGATGGAGACCATTTTTGGAAAGGGGCGGTATGTATATTCGGCAAAATTTATGAGGCTGTTAAAAGAATTGCTTAATCTGCTTCCGACCAAATCCAAAGAGGCAAAATCTCAGTTTACCGATATAACATTGCATTTGTTCAACAAATCTTTTGTATTAAAACTTATAATCAGCCGGGTTCCTTTGCCTGCTTCGGAAGTTAGTTGCACAGTACCATTGTATAACCCTGTACGGTTTTTTATATTAGTAATGCCGACACCGCTTTTTCTCTTTGTTGTGTCGAACCCGATCCCATCGTCACTTATATTCACCCAAAGCCGTCCATCTTTATCTTTAAAATTTATATCAATTTTTTTTGCCTGTGCATGTTTTAGGGTATTATTTATTTGCTCCTGAACAATTCTAAAAATATTCAATTTAAATTTATTGCTTAAAAGGGCTTCATTAAAGTCATTTGTGTGAAATAAAATTTTTATAGGGTGCACGCGCATTGTATCTTCTATAAGGTCTTTTACAGACTCCGCCAGGCCTTGCTCAATTATTAAAGGAGTGATAAGTATTTTAGATAATTTCCTGATTTCTTCAATGGCAGTAAGTGTATATTCAGATGAAGTGGTTAAATATGACTCCCGGTTGGAACTCTCTTTTCTTGCCATATCAATGTATAATTTGGTGGCGCCCAAAAGCTGGTTAATATTATCGTGTAGTTCACGCCCTATTTCTGAGCGCTCACTCTCCTGGGCAGCGAATACAGCATTGGTTATTTCTTTTTGCTTTATGATCTTTTCCTGTTCCACTTTTTCTTCAAGTTTTCTTTCCAGGGTAATATCTGTTATTAAAGAAAAGGATTGCTTAAAATCATCGTCATCATCAAATATGGGCTGTACCTGTATTTTTACCAATATCTTATTTCCTGCTTTGGTATAATTAATGATCTCATAAACAAATGGTTTGTCTTTTATTAATTGTTGCTGCACGTTATTAGCTATGCCAATATCAGTTTCCGTGCCATGCAAAAAAGAATTTGGGGTTTTCCCTATAACCTCCTCTAATTCGTAGCCATATATCTTTGTAAATGCGTTGTTAATCCAGGTAATCTTTTGGCCTTTATCTCTTATTACAACTCCATTTATGGTTTCTTTGGCAACAAGAGATAGGTTTTTAAATTCTTCTTCTTTATTTTTTCTATCAGTAATATCATGAGAAGCACCGATAAGCCGTATAGCTTTTCCTTTCTCGTCTCTAACTATATAACCGCGATCTTCTATGTACCCTGTTGTATTGTCGTTCCTTATAATTCTAAATTCAGATTCATATAGTTGTTGATCACGAGAACTTATTGCCTCATGAAGCCTATACTCAACCTTTTCACGATCCTCCGGATGAATTTTTGATACCCACTCTTCTTTCGTGCCCGTTTCCTTGCTTTCCTCAGTTCTGAATATTTTTTTCCATCCTTTGGGATTTCTATAGACTTCATCCGTCATTAAGTTCCAGTCCCACACCATATCGTGGGTCGCTTTGCTTAGCAGGTTATATTTTATATTGCTTTCTTCAAGTGCATCCAAAATACGTTTTCTTTCAATACTATACAACACGGTTTTTTCTAATAGGCTACAGTTATAATCGCCTTTAATTAGAAAGTCCTGTGCACCGGCTTCAATAGCCCGGAGGGCGATTTGTGTATCGGATAGCCCGGAATAAATTATAACAGGTATCCTTGGATTTACTTTTATTAATTCTAAAAAAGTATCCAGGCCGGTGTTATCGGGTAAAAAAAGATCTAAAAATATCAGTGCGAAATCATGTTGTTTACTTAAGTGCTTTTTACCTTCGGCAATCGTTTCTGCCATTATAATTTCGTCAATTAATAAATTCGTACCTAACAGGTTTTCGCGAAGTAATTCTTGATCTCCGGAATTATCTTCTATTATTAATATTGATAAGAGGTGAGTTTTATTCATTTTAATTTTTTTGTAAATAGGTTACGCAATTGATCCAAAATGTTTCAATAGACTTAATCGTATTAATGAAATCAGCTAAATTTCCCGGCTTTACGATATAACAGTTGGCATAATTGTTATAGGAATATTCAATGTCTTTTTGAAGACTGGATGAAGTAAGCATTACCACCGGAATTTTTTTCAACTCCTCATCGTTTTTTACAAAATGCAATACTTCCCTGCCATCTACTTTAGGCAGGTTAATATCAAGCAAAATAAGGTCAGGCAATATTCTATCTTTGCATTTTAGAGAAAGTAAAGCGTCTTCTCCATTGTCTATAACGGAAATTTCCAACCTTGTTGAATGGCTATTTAATGCTTCCAATATAAGCTCAACATCTCCTTCATTATCTTCTATTAATAATATATTATTTTTTTTATTTTTCATTTTAGTTGTTTGAAATTATTGTCGGCTAAATCGGGACAAAGTATTTTGGCTCCATTATCATCAGAAAAAACAGATGTTTGCAATTTTGATATAGTGAAATAAAACTTACTTCCATTACCCTTTGACGATTCAACCCATATTTTACCACCATGTAATTCAACAATTTTTTTACAGATGGCCAGGCCAATACCGGTTCCTGTATAGTGTTTTTTGTTATGCAACCGCTGAAATATTATAAATATCTTGTCATAGAACTTAGCGTCTATACCGATACCGTTATCCTGAACACCAAACTGCCATTGCACGGGTGTTTCGCTATAGGTAATTTCTATTTCAGGTATTAAACCATCTCTGTATTTTATGGCATTACTGATAAGATTTTGAAACAACTGTAAAAGCTGAGATTCATTTCCGCAAACCTGTGGAAGCAAGGAAATCTTTATTTTGGCCTGCGACTCATCTATAAACGATTTTAAGTTCATGCGTGTTTTCATCACAACTTTGTTTAAATCGATAACAGTATGATCCACTTCTAAAGAACTTATTTTTGAAAATTCCAGCAGGTCATTTATTAATATCTTCATCCTCTCAGCACCATCAGTGGCAAAATTTATATACCTCCGTGCCGTATCGTCAAGCTGCTGATCATATTTTGTTTGTAATAATTGCAAAAAGCTAGCCACCATCCTTAAAGGTTCCTGCAGATCGTGTGAAGCAACATATGCAAAGCGCTCCAGTTCTTCATTGGATTCCAAAAGCTTTTTTGATTGCCTTCTAATACTTTCGTGTAATTCGGATAAATGTGTTTCCGCTAGTTTCCGGTAAGTGACATCCCTGGCAATGCCATACCTTACCTGGTCCCTTGCATCCCAACTGGCAGTCCACTCTATATGAACCAATGAGCCGTCTTTACGTACATACCTGTTGGTGAAATTAGGCGAATTATCGCCGGCCATTACCCTTTCGGCTGATAGTTTGGTTTTATCGCGATCTTCATCATAAACAAAATCAAAAATTAATTTGCCGACAAGTTCTTCCGATTTGTATCCAAATACAACTTCACTGGCAGCGCTTACCTGTTTAAAATAGCCAGCAGCATCAACGACGCAAATAACATCCAGCGAGGAATCCATTATTTTATTAATATCATTCAACGTATTTTGCAATACATCAGAACTAATTCTTGTTTTTTCTTCGGCATTTTTACGCTCGGTGATGTCCTGGCAGGAGCCAATGGCCCGCACCGGATTACCTCTGTCATCCCGAATGATCCGCCACCGTTCCTCGACCGATTTGATATTACCATCCTGTAATACAATCCTATGCCCAATTGAATTATCAGAAACGCTTTCGAGTGAGTCTGTAAATGCTTTATCAACTTTTGCACGGTCATGGGGATGAACAAATTCAAGAAAACCCGGATGAGATAATTTAAATTGATCCGGATCGAGGTCAAATATCCGGAACGTTTCTGCCGACCATATTACATTATAATTTGAAAGATCAGTCTCCCAACTCCCCATCTTGGCGACGGCTTGCGCTTCTGCCAACCGTGTCTCGCTTTTGGTTAGAAGTTCTTCCTTAAGTTTCTTTTCAGTTATGTTTCTTGAATAACAAGCAATGGCTATAATTTCCCCGTGTTTATAGATAGGATTAAAATTTGCTTCCATCCATGACTCAGGCCTGTTTGAGATTGCCGGTATATATATTTCTTTTTTAGAAGACTCACCTTTCAAGGCTTTATTGTAGGAGTCTTCCCCGTAAAATAAATAAGCATCATAAAAAACATCTCTCATCAAAACATCATCGCCCAGCTTAATAGTACTGCCGGAAAAAATTTTCATGCTTTCAATAAAAGCATTATTTGCTGTGATTAGCCTGAGATCACTGCTTACGCTCCATATCAAATCATCAAGGCTGTTAATCAGCGCTTCATAGTTTGCCTTTAGGGCCAATGGGCTATCGAAGAATGTTTCTTCAGACATACTTTGTCATTATACTTTTAGGTAAATAAATAGATTATTCTAAAATTCATCTAAGTTAGAAGCCATCTGTTTGGTAAGTAGCCTGATAACTTTAAGAGGCTAGCGGATTATTATTAATTGGCATCAAAAAATATGCCATTAGATACTGGATTTTCTTAAGAATGCAAATTTAATTAATTAAGAGGCGGCAACTCGGTTTATTTTGCCAATTAACACCGTCCTTCATAAGGAAATCGTTTAAGCGTCGTGGATAAAAAGAGGCCACGCTTAAAAATTTGTGTAAGCCTTATAGGATGCCCTGTTTTTGGTGTATTAGATTGGAAACAAGGCCTTTATATGGTACAAGCATGGCTATCGAAAATGACTATTTGACAAATGCCCCAGCCATACTTTCTTTATGCTTGACCAACAGGGCTTCATCAGTATTTGCCGGAAATAAATTTGATTTTCAAATTTTTGTTCTTTCCTTATTGGGATTATTATGTGTTTCCTGTATAAGAGAAAAAGTATAACTAGAAAAGGTATAACCAGAATCAATGCTATTATTAATGATGTCATTAGTAATTGTATTTTTTTAGGATTTATGTTTCCATCCTCACTCTTTTAAAATGTTAACTTATTAGTGAATATTCAAAAATTATAAAAGAGTATGGGATTTTGTCCATTGCTTCACAAAAATATCATCAATAATAATGCCTATTTGTAAAGAATAAATTAATCGTTTTTAGAAAAAGACTGACAAGTATTATATCATTATTTATTTTCGGGGAGTAGTAAAGCAATAAATAAAAAGGATTTATATTCTGACTCCTTTTTTTTCTGCATACCTTCCATTTGCTTCTTGGAGAAAGTTATCAATATTGAGCCCGTTTTTTGAACGTGCGTGCCCCCTATCGCTTCCAGCTTTGATGATGTTGTCGTATTGGTCTCGTCCGACAAATTTTACTTCGATTATTGATTTTTATCTTCCATTGTGTTGGTTTTTTAATCGGATAGAAAGGTAACTTCATTTTCTTTTTTTACCTGCGTGTTTTAAATATCAAAAAAAAAGCCCCCTAAAAAGGGAGCTCGCTAACAAAATGAAGAAAAGGAAACAGCAAAGGACAATGGGCAAAAGAACCGGAAGGAAGCGCATAAACGACAACCACACCAAAGACGGAGCAACAATAGGAATAATAGATAACTAGCATAACAGTAAAATTTAAAGATGAAAAAAAATAAAGAAGCCCTTTTACCGAAGCGCACCGACAGAGACGCGTAATGACTGGCGGTTTAAGGAGCCGAAGCCGTTTGTTAATATTTCTTTTACAGATAAATCTTTATTGCGGCGAGCGGTAAATAGCCAGGCATGGAGCGGCGACAGAGGGAGCGAGTAACTTTGCGGATTTTGTTTTTTTTGAATCTGACTGAAAACTTTCTTATGTATGTTCAAAAATTTTGCGCGGGAAATATTTTGCGATTAATAAAAGAAGTTGCGTTCCGCACATGTAGCGCTGGCGGTCTTTGTTTGAGCGGTTTGCAAATAAGATTAGCCCGGAAGTTTTTGTGTGTGCCGGAAAAAGCAGGCGGGGAAAGCAGCAATTATAAAGATGTGCACCAAAATAAAATCGCTGCTTTCCTGGGCTGCTTTGAGGCTGAATTTTTGAGAATGATTTTAAAAGCTATGCGCTTTGAAAGAGCGCAGCTACTGGAAGCGAAGTGCTTCGAGGTACGAGAGCGCGAAGCTGGAAGAGCAAGAGAGAGAAAAGCGTAGTGCTTTATTGATGAATATTTTTATTTTTTTCTGTAAGAATTGGAAGCGTGTGGAAGTTACGCGAAGCATCGCGAAATGAATGGAGCAAAGCGAAATGAGTGAGCGTTTAGCGAAGCGGAACGAATTTTAGAATAAATTCTGTTATTGATTATCTTTTACCCTATCTCCAAGGGTTATTGCTGGTGGATTATGGTTTTTTCTCTGTGATTTCTTTTTTGGAGTTGTTGCTTCACGTAAGCCAAAATTATTTTTTTCATTAAATACTTCTTCACGGTCTTCAAGATGCTTTATGCTTTCTTCTGCTAACATTACCAGGTCAAAATAAATTACTCTGCCTGCACCGTTTTTTTGACGAACCCGTTTGCGGTAATCCAGGTAAACAAAGTCAATTTGAGTTCTTGAATCCTCAATGATGAGTTCCTGTACATTTTTATTTTCCAGTTTTATTGTCATTCTGTAATGAGGCATTTAACGAAGATAGATAAACGATTGTGATTGCTAAAATGATTAGATTACTCAATTTTATTATTCAATGCTTCAAACTTTTCGGTCATTGTTGTGTTGCCTTTTATTAGTTTTTTTATTGTTAAATCCTCGGCTTTGTCATTTGCCAGCCTTAAATTATTTTCTGAAGATAATAAAGCCTCTTTGGTTTTTTGAAGATGCATAATCGTCTTGTCGATTTCATCTATAGCTATTTTAAACTTTTCGCTTGCTAGTCTGTAATTTCTTCCAAAAGAATCTTTAAAACCATTCATGTTGTCTTCAAAATTCGTGATGTCAATGTTTTGGTTTCTAATTGCGTTTAGTTCTGTTTTATATTTCATTGAGTTCATTGCTGCATTGCGTAAAAGAGTAATGATGGGTACGAAGAATTGTGGCCTGACAACATACATTTTAGGAAATTTATGGGAAACGTCAACTATTCCTGAATTATAGAGTTCATTATCGACCTCTAATAATGATACGAGAACGGCATATTCACAATTCTTTTCAGTTCGATCTTTATCTAATTCTTTTAGAAAATCCTCATTTTTCTTTTTTGTTACTGTTTCGTCGTATTCATTTTTCATGTCAAACATTATAGAAATAATCTCAATTCCCTGATCATCTGTTTCTTTATAAATATAATCTCCTTTGCTGCCCGAACGTGAATTGTTATCCTTTTCAAAATAGGCTTTTTGAAATCCTGTAGCCCGAAGTTTATTGAATTCTGTTTCGCAATGTTGCTCAAGTGTCTCACCCAACATTTTGGTTGAGAGTTTGAGTTTGAAGTCCTTCAAACGGTCGATCTCTTCATCCTTCATCTTAATGGTTTCTTCCTTTACCTTAAGTTTATCAGTGAACTTTTCTGTTAGAGACTTTTCGAGTAATTGAGTCTCTGTCTCTTTAATTCTTAATTCATTAACCAAGCCATCCCTTTCCTTTTCTATTTCTAACGTAGCTTCTGTAACCGATAGTTTCGTCTGAATGTCTGTATTTTCAAGTTTTATTTTTAACTCACAAATTTCTTTTTCCTTGTCATCCCGTTCTTTTTCAATTTTTTTTGTTATTTCCGATACAGTAAGTTTTTTTTCGTTTTCGGCATTTTCAAGTTTTGCGTTCAACTCATTTAGCAAACGATCTTTTGCATTTAGTTGCTTAGATAATTCGCTTTCACTATTGGCTCTCAGTTGGATTAATTCTTTATCCTTATTTGCAAGTTCAGTTTGTAATAAATTTTTTAAATTGGCTTCGGCAAGCTTGACAGCATTTTCCTTATCTATTTTTGCAAGGTTTAATCGCTCCTGCAATTCTTCTTCAAACTTATGGTCTCTGACTTGTTTAAGAATGTCTGCAAATCCTGCTTCGTCTACTTTGAAAACTTTTTTACAATTTGGGCAAATAATTTCGTTCATATTTTTAATATTATTTTTTGTTTCGGTGCGATGTTTGGTTTAAAAGAAGTACAGCGAACAAATATATGTTATAAGAAGAGACAGTTTTACTTAGCATTTCATTTAAATTTTTGCTTTATCCAGGATAAGTTTTAAATAAACGAGTGGATTCATGATGCTAGCGAAGTAATTTAACAAACGGTATAGAAAGTTCGATTCTTTGCGAAGGCAGGAAATTGATTAACTGTCCATCTCAGTAAAAAAGTGAATTGGAAATATGTTGTGATATTTATGAACTAAAAATGAACATTGAAGATCGAGTCTGAACTGCTTTGGATACCTGAATATAGCTGAACTCAGCCCTCCTTGGCAATACATGTTGAGCGTTTTACCTCTCTTCGCTTAGCTGTACCATTCATTTTTTATTTGCTCTATGTTCATGTTCTTCCATTCTTCTTTCCATAATTCAAAATAGGGAATATCGTTGGAAGAAGGTTCACATTGGCATCTGTCAATCTGAACGATTGAAGGTAAAATAATAGACTCACCTACAAGTAAAGCCTCTCCTTGCTTCAAAGAGGGCATAGAATCGATTAATGTTCCTAAGGTATCAGGTAGAAGTTTTTTGACGTAACCTTGGTCGATAGGATTAGTCAACCGCATAGCTATAAAATTATTACACTGCGAAAATATAGTTTCAGAAATTTCAGAAGGTCTTTGACTTGCTAGCAATAGCGTAATTCCGTACTTCCTACCCTCTTTTGCAATCCTTTCTATAGAATTTTTAGAAGAACGATATTTTACCAAATCGCTGTTGGGAACGTATTTATGTGCTTCTTCATAAACCAGCAAAATAGGAATATCGTTGTTAATTTTTTCGTTTGGGTCATAACTATTCCTAAGTCTTTTGTAAAAATACCCATATTCAAAAATCATTCTTGAAATTAATGATACAGTAATACTCAAAACCTCGAACGGAACTCCACTTAGATCTATAACTGTAACATTTGCATTCTTCCCTTTTTGGTAACCAATTAATTGGTTTAAAGTTTCTTCAAAGGTTATGTCTTTTGATTTTTGAGAAAGTAGGAAATCAAGACGATTATCATTTATTTTATTTTCCAACCTGTTAATGTAATTGGTAAGTTTCCCGTTTAAACTTCCGTTAGTCAGTTTAGGTTGTCCTGCTTTTTCTTTATTGCTAGCAGCATAAACTTCACCTGAATCGACCAATTCAGTATTCTTCGTATTTGCATGTTCTAAAACATATTCAATATCAAAATACAAGGGAGAATCATAATGAATTTTCTTTTTATTTGCATCTGTACCTTTGAAATGTTTTTTTCTATCTGTAACGATAGCTTCTTTAAATACAAATCTTTGATTGTGGTCATTTGCTTCTGTATCCAAAAAAAATTCTTCTAATTCCTCGCTGTTTAAAAGCCAATAAGGAAGTATGAGGTTTTTGATATCAATTAAGTTTCCTTGTGGGAATGCTGATTTATATTCACCATGAATATCAAATATTATCACGTGGGAATTATTAAGTGAAAAATCGCCATTTTTTTCTGAAACAGCCTTTTGTATAATTGTTGCTAAAGTGCAGGATTTTCCTGAACCTGTTGAACCAACAATAGCAACGTGTTTGTTGAAAAACTTGTTTCCGTTTACTGATATTCTTATGTTTGAATTAGAAGACAAAGAAGCAAAAGTAAATTTCTCTTTTTGGTCGATAGATTGCTCGTATATTTTTTTGATTTCTTCTTCGGTTGCCGGTTCAACTTTCTTTGGTGGAATTGCTAAAGAATCTCCTCCTCTTATGAACTTGCCATTTTTTATCATTCCTAATGGAAGTGCTTCTATTGCATAATCTCGTTTGCCTGCGTCATTTACTATAATTGAGAAGTTCTCAATTATTGCCATTAATATAGCATTTTCATTATCCGAAATTTTAAGATAAGAACCAACCTGCAAGGCTTCTCCTGCTAATCTAAAGTCTTCAAGGTTGTCAACAACAATTTTTATTTTGTCTGGGTAAACTGCAATTACTTCTGCATTTATTTTTACAACTTCGTCTGCCATTTTATATAATTTTTTTGATGTCGGTTAATTTGGAAAATTGAATCTGTGCTTGTTTGACACTTGGATATGAAATATCAAAAAAGGGTTTGGTATTATAGAATTGATAAATTTCTTTTGTTTTGCTTATTTCACTTACGGTTAAATCAATATGTGTAATTTTATTGAGTACTTTAAGCTTAATGGAGTTGCTATTGTTAGCTGACTTAGATATTGATTTTGGATTAAATTCCGAACCATCAAAATCAAATCCATCTATAAAGATGAAGCTTTCTGAAAAAAGTTCCTTTTTCAATTCAATCAACTCCAGTGGAAGAATATTATGCAAGTAAATATAAGGGCAGAATGGATGTGGTTCTCTTTCTGAAAGCTTCGACCATTTTTTTGAAATTGTTAGGATTAAATCTTTTAATTCAGCTCTTAAATAGTTTGCAGTTGGCACTTCAATTAAAAAAAAACGTTCAAATGGAGAGGTGTTTAATCCTGTGAAGTATTGGGCTCTTAACTCTGCGAATAATTTTGCTTCCCCTTTGTATGTAACAAACCATTCATTAAATAAAACTCGTTTGAAATTTATTTTATCTAAAAACTCTTTCTTGCTTATTTTTCTTTTAGTGATATTTCCTTCTACTGCAATATCTTTTATTTCTTTAAGGGCATTGTTATAAAAGAAATGTTCAGCTTCAAAAGCGTTGCAACCAAATTGCTTCATCAACAAGGTTGAAATCTTTGAAACTTGTAATTGATATTCTAAGGCTGAAATATCTATTTCAAGTAAAGAAATGAAATCGTCTAATTGTGTGTCTGTGAGACTAAGCTTTGTATGATGAAAGTATTTAATCTTATTTTCTGTGTATGTGAGAAAATGGTCTTTGAGAAACGTTGAATCTATTGGCAGGATTAGCTTTGTCTGTCCTGATTGAAAATAGCCATAAAGTTTATAGTTAATTTTTTGCTTAGTTCCATTTATTACTTCTTTATAATGGTCAAGCATTAATCTGATGGGCTTGGCAATTACTGAATGATTGTATTCTGTCTTGGCGTAATATTTACATTGAATTGTTGTTTCCTCTGTCGCTGTGTTTATATCCACATCTTCAATACCTTCAACAATAATCGTATCTGTGTCTTTTCCTAATTCCAACAATTTTGCAATAGCATAGTCGAATTGGTAGAAGTAACCTTTTATCGTGTCAATCGCAGTCCTGTCTGTCATGGAGTTTATTAAGGTCAATTTTTTTGTCAATCTGTAAATTCACAATGATTCCCGATAGCATAATTTATAACATTTATATTACAGCTAAACTACGCTATTCAATTTTATGAAACAACGCTAATTTTACCATTTTATAACGTACTTATCAAAAGAACGCAATGTTCTGATCGAAGTGATAAACTCCGATATTAGAAACAAAAAGTGAGTGGATTCATTAACGACAAGCGGTATAAATGAGTGAAAGGAAATTAATAATCAAATAATAAAATCCAATTTTTTACTTTCCAAAAACGGGCTACCTTTTGAAGTTAATTTCTGAAAATAACAGCTTTTCTTCCGGCAAATGCTCGCGTAAAATTTGAATCGCTGTTTCAATAAAACTACAAATTTTCTTCTCACTTTATATGTTAGTGAAATCAAATTCCTGAACTCTTTTGGCAGTAGCAATTTTAAATATATCTCCCTGGATGTAGCAATGAAAAAGCGTGGCATTTTTTTGCCGCCATTTTCAAAACTTCTTTTTTGAAGGTATCAAGCGTGGTTACGGTGTGCAAGAAAAATAATTTAATCATGGTACAAAAGATTATGTTCTTCGCCGGAATCTTTTAAAATATAATAGAAAGCCAACGTTTCATTTTTGTTAGTTGCAAAAATAAAATCGTGTACGCGAGCTATGTATGCTGAGGTAAGCAATTTTACACGTGCAAGTTTGCTTCTATCATTTTTGTAAACCACATCATAAAAATCCTGCGGTTCAAAATTTTCTACATAGAAAATATTTGGGTTCTCATTTTGAAAATAAAATGTACAATCTCCCAAAACACCCTGGTTAGTTATGTATTTGATTGAATCAGCACAATTAAACTTTACAACTTTCAGTTGTGCTTTCTATTTTAAAGTAAACGAACCTGCCTACCGGCAGGCAGGCAAATAAATAGGATTTTTGTTTTGGTGTTTTTTTTTGTCTGAATCAGGATTTTCAGATTTACAAGATTTGCAGGATTGCAAGCCAGTCAATCACCAGGAATGAAGAAAAATAATATAAATCTTCTCATCCTGTGAATCCTGAAGCTGATAATTATTTACAGTAAACGAATAAATAAGCAGTGTTTTTATTCTCTTTTTGCCTAAATCAGGATTTACAAGATTTTAGGATGCAATTAATCCTGCTAATCTTTTCACTCTATGAATCCTGATTCCGATAATTATTTACAGTAAACCAATAAATAACGCGGATTTTCATTCTGCCCGGCCTGGACGCTTGCCTTCCGCGGCCTGGACGATTTATGCCAGAATTACAGGATATTATGATGTAATTAATCCTGCTAATCTTTCCATCCTGTAAATCCTGATTCAGATAATAATTTACAGTAAACCAACCTGCCTACCGGACAGGCAGGTAAATAACGCGGATTTTCATTCTGCCCGGCCTGGACGCTTGCCTTCCGCGGCCTGGACGATTTATATTTAATATTTCATTGCGCCTCACCCGGTATTTTATTAATCAGCTAACACCCTCACCATAATATTTTTAAAATAAACAGTGCTGCCGGGATCATGGCCCTGCAGTGCAAAGGTGCCGGTTAAATCAATTGGCCCTTTTTTATCAGGAGGCGGCACATTGGTTGGCTGCGTATAATCAACAACTGTTTTATCATTGATTTTTATAATCACATGATTACCTGTAACCTTAATGTATTCTGTAAACCAAACATTATCCGGCGCCACCACTTCTTTCACATCGTCAATGCCGTATAAGCTGCCGGTACGCCGCCAGTCAGTATGCGAATTATTTACCTGCACTTCATAACCAACCTCGGGCCAGCCGCCTTGCTGAAACGCCGTATGAAAATAGATGCCTGAGTTGGCGTGTGGCCTGGTCATTACGCCTGCTTTGAATTCAAAATTTTTAAAACTGTGTTTATTTACCGGGCCTTCATAAAACAGGTGGGCCGTGTTGCCATTTACTTTAATCATACCACTATCCACGCTGAATGTGGATGCATTATCGCCAACCTTCCAGCCGCTTAAGGTTTTTCCATCAAATAATGAAACCCATTGCTGTGCCTGGGTTACATGAAAGAATAGAAGGGCAATAAAAGCTAAACAAACTTTGATCGTTTTCATTTCAAATGATTTTATAATGCTAAAGTATTAAAATTATCCCTACGCTATCTTTAAAATAATGAAATAAAGAAAGAATTGTTACCCTGTTTCCGTCACGGCAGGATTTGTGCTATTTATGACAGGTAAAAGTAATGAAGAACGTTCCTTCTTCAAAAGGTATCGTTTGTTGAACAGGCATTTATAAAAGTAATGGATTAAATGATACGCAACGTCCACTAGCGTGAGACGTTGCTGGGAATAAAAAAACAGAAAATAAATTTGGGCCGACTGATTCCAAAATACTTCATCTTCGCATAACAAAAAATACCAATAATAACACAAGGATAGAAAAACTACCACACACCTTAGCTATGTATGTTTAATAATTATAAAATATGTTAAGCTCAAAATACAAAATCAGATGTACTTCCATCATACTTCTTGCTGCAGGTTATGGGTGGGCAGGCGGACATTATATTCCGGTGGAATCTTCTATAGTTGCTTATTTATTTCAATTTATTGTTATTGCACTCCTAATAGTGATGGGTACCCACTTTTTAAATAACCAGGGAAACGAAACCGGGAAAAGAAATTGGTCAACAAAAGGGCTTACTATCTTTTCCGTTCTTTCATTATTAATAAATATTGTTAACATAATCCATGGAGTTTATAATCCTAATAGTAATTCTTTTGGTTCACATAATTCGTTAGCTGACTTGGTACCAATCATAATTATAATCACCGGAACGGTATTATGGCTTTTGACATTTGCTAAAAAGAAGAAATTGCCATCATTTCATAAAAAATAAAGCCAAACCGGAGCTAATCAGAATTTTCATTCTGCCCGGCCGGGACGCTTTTATTCTCCGTTAGTAAAATTGTTCATTCGTTTTCACCTTCCCAAACAAAACCAAAGGAAAGACAGGAATTGACATTATCTTTAATAATGATATTATAAAAGCACATGGCGGAGAAATAATAGTGGAGAGTAAGGAAGGGGAAGGAAGTGAGTTTATTATTCAATTATAATTTTGAAAAAATTTAAAATGAAAATAAGATCATTTTATTTAATTAGCTTATTGATCTTGTTGAGTGGTGTGGCAAAAAGTCAAAACTCAACTATTTCAAATCTAAGAACTGAGTTGAAAAATACGACTTCAGATTCTTTACGGTTTGATATTCTTGACAGTCTGAGTATTTATTATGTGTTTTGTTCAGATAAAATTGACAGTGCCTACTTTTATTCAAATGAATGTATCAATATTTCTTCCCGCCTTGCAGACAAAAAGCGGCTTATCTTATCTTATGCCCGAATGGGGTCCTATCATTTTTTTTCGGGACATTATGGTGCTGCTCTTCAGATTATATATAAAGCGATAAACCTCTCAGAGCAGATGCAATTTTACGATTATTCATCTTTCTGTTATTTAACCATAGCAGAGGTTTATTCATTTTTAAATCAATTTGATAAAGCAAAAGCTAATTTAGAAAAAGCAATCTATTATTTAAAATTTAGTAAAGACCGTTTTTATAATATAAGAGCCAGAACCTTTGTTGTCTGTTCGGTGAATTCTTTACTCAATGGTGAACTTGATTCTTCCTCCATTTATTTCCACAAAGTTGAAGAATCATTCAATGCTAAAATGGATTTCGTAAGCACAGACCTTTATTTAGAATGGTTTTCTATGCTAAAAACAGATCTAAAGCAATATAAGGAAGCAAATGATATCGTTTTAAAAGGGATAAAAGCGATTAAAAAAAACGACGATCACCAAATGGCTGATCTGATGTATTATCAATATGCCATTATTTTAGAGAAAACCAATAAACCGGGTGAGGCTATTGTACAGGCTAAGATTGCATTTAAAACGGCTAAAGCTATTGCTGATGTGTACTTTCTAGTGCCGATTTCTAAACTCATCTTTGAATATTACGACAAGTTGGGCGATAAGGATAGCGCTTTACATTATCTTAAACTAAATGCTGATTATGCTGCTCAGCTTAAAATTATGTACAATATTAGCCAAGCAGAAGCTTCGGAATTTTCAGAACAGTTGCATGCCCAGGAAATCCTTTCTCAAAAAACACTTTCTGACGAAAGGGATAAAAACAGGATGAGGCTGTTTGCTTTTTCAATTGGATTCGTAATTCTTATATCTGTTTCCCTGATCACATGGCGCAATACTGTTATCCGGAAAAGGGCTTTTTCTATCCTTGAACGTCAAAAAGCAGAAACTGAATTACAGAAAACAATAGCAGAAGAAACGCTAAAAGAGCTGAAGGCAACACAATCACAATTGATACAGGCTGAGAAGATGGCATCGTTGGGAGAACTCACGGCCGGCATTGCTCATGAAATACAAAACCCTTTGAACTTCGTGAATAATTTTTCAGAAGTAAACAGGGAGATGATTGCTGAAATGAAAGAAGAAATTGATAAAGGCAATTATGATGAAGTAAAAATTATTGCTGATGATATTGAAGCCAATGAAGAAAAAATAAACCATCATGGCAAGCGTGCTGATAGTATTGTAAAAGGAATGTTGGAGCATTCAAAAACAAGTACAGGAAAAAAAGAACCAATTGACATCAACAAACTTGCTGATGAATATTTGAGATTAAGTTATCACGGCTTGAGTGCCAAAGATAAATCCTTTAATGCAGAAATGAAAACTGATTTTGATGAAACGATAGGAAAAATAAATATCATCCCCCAGGATATTGGAAGAGTGTTACTGAATTTATACAACAATGCATTTTATGCAGTAAACGAACAAAAAAGCCGGAATCTTATTTCGTATGAACCAACTGTTTCAGTGAGTACGAAAAAGATAAATGATAAAGTAGAGATCAGAGTAAAAGATAACGGCAATGGCATCCCGCAAAAAGTAGTGGATAAAATCTTCCAACCCTTCTTTACTACCAAACCAACTGGAC